>CENJ01020787.1_pt1 | contig 16051 bp, 16 predicted proteins | sample 356161 | NCBI WGS metagenome assembly CENJ01 (sample SAMEA2619531, study PRJEB7988) | marine metagenome | biome: marine biome (ENVO:00000447); feature: surface water layer (ENVO:00002042); material: "saline water (ENVO:00002010), including plankton (ENVO:xxxxxxxx)" | depth 5 m
ACCGCCTCCAATAACTGTTGTTACAGGAACTCTTTTTTTCCTAAAATTTTCAAGGATTATTCTGTCCCTTTGAATAATTCCCTCACGGGAAATATTCAAATTACCTAATCCATCATCTTTAAAAATATCTACACCACCATCGTATAAAACAATATCTGGGGAAATTCGATTATCAATTTCTTTTAGGGTTTGGATAATTTGAGATAAATAATATTCATCACTTGATCTAGCTGGAATAGAAACATCTAACCATCCCTGTTTTTTTTCAAAAGGGAAATTACTTTCACTATGAATAGAGCAAGTATAAATTGAGGGGTGTTTCTGGCAAATATCTATTGTTCCATCACCTTGGTGCACATCAGCGTCTAATATAAGAACACTCTTTACATAATTTTCCTCAATTAAATTTAATGCGGTGTATGCTAAATCATTAAAGACACAAAATCCAAATCCATACTCACGATGAGCATGATGTGTTCCTCCACCTACATGACAAGCAATACCATATTCCAAGGAGAGTTTGGCAGCTTGATATGTGCCTTCTATTGCCAAAAATGAACGATCACTAAGACGCTGTGACCAAGGAAGGTTAATTTTTCGTAATTCACTATCACTAAGTTTATTTTCATGAATTTTATCGATGTAAATTGAAGAGTGTGCACGAAGAAGTCTTTCTTTAGGAGCATTTTGGGGATTTGTAACATTACATTTTGAAAAAAACTTTTGTCCTTTAAGGTAATAAAACAAATCTGAAAATTTAGTTCCCACAAATCGATGTTTTGGAGACACAGGTATGTCGTAATCTGGGTGATAAGTAATGTTTAATTTATTCAAATCTTAAAAATATTTATTATGGTAAAAAGTAATGATATGCCTGATAAGCAACACTTATAGCTAAAACAATTATTGCCCATATTCCTAAGTTACTCAAAAATTGTTTTAATGATGAATTTGTGTTTAAAAACCTCGGTCCAACTAATATTAATAAGCAGCCTAAATAAATTATTGGAAAGATAATTTCTGGTCTCATTGACTATAAATCTGTAAATCCATCAATAGCAGACATTACTGCCAAACCCTCAATATATTTTTTTTTATGACAATTATAGCAAATATTAACTATTTCCTGAGTCAGTGAATTTATATATTTAGTTGAAACCTCATGAGTTTCTCCACAGTCGGAGCATTTTAAATAAGGAATTTTAGGCTCTTTTATTTCTTCATCCTTGCCATTCCACCAACCCATATAAAATTATATTATATGTACAGACCCATATTCTACAGAGAACTTTACGAACTATAAAAAAGTTGTTTATAAAATTTCGTCGATAAAATTATTAAGATGAATATTTGATTTAAAATTTTACTAATTAAAGTATAATAAATCCTTCACTTGTAAGATCGCTCAAAGGAGGATGAAGTGGCAGATATAAAAATTGATAAACTAAATAAGTTCTATGGTAGCGTTCAAGTTATCAAAGATGTTTCATTAGAAATAAAAAGTCAGTCATTTACAGTATTAGTAGGACCATCAGGGTGTGGTAAATCTACAATGCTAAGAATGATTGCAGGATTAGAAGATATAAATACAGGTACAATTTCAATAGACGGCACTGTTGTCAATGACCTACCACCAAAAGAGAGAAATATTGCAATGGTATTTCAATCCTATGCTTTATATCCCCACATGACTGTATTTGATAATATGGCTTTTGGATTAAAATTAGAAAAAAGATCCAAAGAAGAGATCGATGAACGTGTTCAAGAAGCAGCAAAAATTCTACAAATTGAAGATTACTTAACAAGAAAACCTAAACAGCTATCTGGTGGTCAAAGACAAAGAGTTGCTATTGGCAGAGCAATTACAAGAAAACCTCAAGTGTTTTTATTTGATGAGCCATTATCAAATCTAGACGCTGCTCTTCGTGTTCAAATGAGAGTTGAGTTGGCTAAACTTCATGACAAGCTGAATGCTACTATGATCTATGTAACCCATGATCAAACAGAAGCTATGACAATGGCAGATGATATTGTTGTTCTAAATAGCGGTGTTATCTCACAAAAAGGGTCACCTTTGGATCTTTATAACAACCCTGATAATTTATTTGTAGGAGGATTTATAGGTTCTCCAAAAATGAATTTCATACCTTCAAAGATAATTGGTAAGAGTAACGATAAAACTGAATTAGACTTAATGGGCTCATCAAAGATTAGTGTACCTAAAACTTCTGCAACAGCATCTGATGGGGATTCTGTAATGCTAGGTATAAGGCCTGAGCATCTTACTATCAATGAGGAAAGTGATGGGAGTTGGGAGAGTAAAGTCTTTGTTGTAGAAAAACTAGGATCTGGAACTTTTCTTTATCTTGAAAAGGAAGGAGAGCCTTTAGTAGTTCAAACTGAGGGTGACTCTCAAATTAAAGTAGGAGATACTGTTAAAGTTGGTTTCTCATCATCCCGATGTCATATTTTTGACAGCTCTAATAATGCCTTTAAATAATTTAAATGTATTATTAATCAATGGAGGTATGCGATGTTTTTAGATAAATTTAAATTGGACGGTAAGACTGCTCTTGTCACCGGTGGTACGAGGGGCATAGGTCTTTCAATTGCGCATGCTCTTGGCGAGGCTGGTGCAAAATTAATTTTAGTTAACAGAACAGACCCAGTTGGGGGAGTACAAGAGCTAAGAGATGCTGGATACGATGTTTCTTTTTTTGAAGGAGACCTTCTTGACCGCTCAGTTCCACAGAAAACTGTTGATTTTACTTTAGAAAAACATGGGAGAGTCGATATTCTTGTGAATAATGCTGGTGTTGCTCAGCATGGTGATACTGAAAAGTTTAACGATGATTTATTAGATAAGATTATGGACCTGAACGTAGACGCAGTTTTTCGCATGTGTCGCTCTGCTATTCCCCCTATGAAAAAGCAAGGTGAAGGTGTAATTTTAAATATTGGCTCTATTTCTGGATTGGTATCTAATATTCCCCAGCCCCAAACGGCTTATAATGCTTCTAAGGCTGCAGTGCATATGATGACAAAAAGTCTGGCAAGTGATTATGCTAACCAAAATATTCGAGTAAATGCTATCGCACCCGGATATATAAGAACAGAAATGACTAACTTACCTAAGGAAAATGAGCATTGGTACCCTACTTGGAATGAGCTAACGCCAATGAATAGAATGGCAGAGCCTCATGAAGTCGCTTCAGCTGCTCTCTTCTTATGTAGTCCTGCATCTAGTTATGTTACAGGTGAAGTCTTAGTAGTCGATGGTGGCTATACTACTAGATAGATTTTATTAAACCCTAGTATACAATTTTCAATTTAATATCAATTATCTTCATCAACTTTAATTTGAAGTTTTACATCAGTTGGCCTGTGTTCTGCTGCTCTCTCAAAAGCCTCAACACTTTCTTCAAATTTAAATGTGTGAGTAATCATAGGCTTGACATCAATTTTTCCACTACCAAGTAATCTTATTGAAGGCTCATATTGATGAGAATACCTATGAACAGTTTGATATTCTAAACCTTTAGCGAATAGAATTGCCCAATTCATTGGGACAGGCTCTGCATTATTACCAATAAGCACAACATGAGCACCCGGAGAGCAACATGAAAAAATAGATTCATAAGCCTTGACTGCTCCACTGCATTCAAAAAAACGATCTACTCCCCATCCACCAGTATCATCCATAATTCTTTCAGATAAGCTTTCTTTAGTTAAGTCTACCGGAATCAAATCAGGATAATGTTCACACATTTTTAATTTTTCGGCTAAAACATCTGCAATATATACTTTAGAGCATCCTCCAGCTAATGCAGCAAGACCAGTAACCAAACCAATAGGTCCGCAACCCATTACCAAGCCTATTTGTCCTGGTTTAATTTTAGCTTTTGTTACTCCTTGCATTCCTACTGCTAACGGCTCTACCATAGCTCCCTCAGCATAAGATAGATTATCAGGAATTTTGAAAACCATATCCCCTGGAAATACTACTTCTGGTGCTAGGCAACCATGAATTGGTGGTGTAGCCCAAAACTTTACCTGTTGATCATAGTTGTACATTCCCAATTTATATTCTTTAGATTTTTTACTTACAACTTGAGGTTCAATGCAGACCCTATCGCCTACTTTTAAAACTTTTTCGTTATCCCCAACTTCAATTACCGTACCTGATCCCTCATGTCCTAAAACCATTGGGGCATTAACATGCCATTGTCCAATCTTTCCATGTTCATAATAATGAATATCAGATCCACAGATACCAACTGTATGCATTTTAATTTTTACATCATCAGCCCCTACCTCGGTTGGTAAATCAATATCACGTAATTTTAATTCAAGTTGTTTTTCTAATACTAATGCCTTCATAACCTATCCTTTCTGCTCTTGTCCCTTTTCCACTTATCCCTTCCAAATTACAAATGCAATCCAAACTATACCAATTCCGATACTAAAATTTATTGATGCAAAACTCTCAATAAATCTCATCCAGAATAATTGTAATGCTACGTAACTTATCACTCCAATAAATAGTCTATCAAACCAATTTGTATTCAGAGGAATAAAACCTTTTTTTTTCATACTATCCTTTCACTGCTCCAAAAGTTAATCCTGCAACTATGTGCCTTTGTACTAAAAATAAAAATAATAAAGCTGGTAGCATTGAAACTAAAGCAACTGCTGCCATAGTTCCCCAATTTGTACCAGTCGTTGTAACAAATTCTGATAGTCCAGTGGGTATCGTTCTTGCATATACACTTGTAAGTGTGGAGGCCAATAAATACTCATTCCATGCAAATAAAAAACTTAATAGAGAAGTTACTGCAATTCCTGGGGCGGCCAAAGGTATGATTAATTTTCTAAAAATTGTGAATAAATTTGCACCATCTACAATCATAGCCTCATCTAATTCTCTGGGAATTCCATCTATGATGCCTTTTAGAAGCCAAATTGCAAAAGGCAGATTAAAAACACAGTATAATAAAATTAAACCAATTTTAGTGTCAAACAAAGTAGCATCACCAAATTTAAACACAGTTGAAAATAATAAAAACAAAGGAAGCAGAAATGCTGCTGGAGGGGCCATTCTATTTGTCATTGTCCAAAAGAATATGCTTTCGGATCCAGGAAGTTTAAATCTTGAAAGAGCATAAGTAGCCATTAAAGCCATAATAGTAACCAAAGCTGCATTTGAAGTAGCTACAATAATTGAATTCATTAGATAGTCTGAATAAATGCCGTCTATAAAAGGTTTAGTGAAATTTTTCCAATGAACTTTTTCTAAAAATGTTGGACTTAAATCTGGCTTACCAAATAATTCAACTGGCGTTCTAGTAGAAACCAAAACCATCCAATATATTGGAAGAAGTGTAATTATAGTTAGTAAACTCCATAGAATTGTTGTTGAAATTTTACCTAAAGTTTTTTTAATCTTCATCTTTACCCCTAGAAGCCATGACACTGTATAAAATCCAACAAATTACTATCGTAATATATAAATATAGAATTGACATAGCTGAACCTAATCCATAAAACCTTTTTTCAAATACTTCTTTCCAGATATGAATTCCTGTAAATCTTGTAGCATAACCTGGGCCTCCTCCAGTAAGCATCCATATTTCATCAACAATTTTTAAAGAGTCCATTAACCTGATAAAAATTACAACTATCAAGACAGGAATCATCATCGGTATCGTTATATAAAAAAAAATTTGAAAATTATTTGCCCCATCAATTTTAGCAGACTCATATGGATCTTGAGGAAGGGCACTCAGTCCCGCAAGTAGCGTAAGTGTAACAAATGGAGTCCAATGCCATATGTCCATAATAACTATCATCCAAAATGCTTGATCAGCATTTAATCCATAATTTAAAGTATAGCCAAAGTAATCTTTTAGAATATGAGGTAATGGTCCTAAGCCTTGTACTGTAAATAATTTAAAAATTGAACCTACAACAATTGGGGCTATTACAAGGGGAAGAGTATGAACGCCTCTAAAAAAAGACTTTAATGGAAAAGAGCTCAGCAAAGATAAAGCGAGCAAAAACCCTAAGGTTAATTCAAAGAATAGAGTAACAAAAGCAAATTTTATAGACCGCCAAATAGACTCTAAAAAAACTTGATCAAAAATTAATCGTCTATAGTTAAAACCAAAACCTTCAAACTGCATTGATGGATCAACAGCAAGAGGATTCCATTTGAAAAAACCAACATACAAAACATAAAAGAAAGGAACCAAGCCTACTAAAACTAAAATAATTATTGTAGGAGATAAAAGAAGCCAGCCGGTTTTGTTTTTAGATAGCATAAAGTTAAAAGGGAGGTGCTTTCACCTCCCTTTAAAGAGTTATTTAATTAGTTCTGGTAACCAAGGTCAGCCATTACTTGGTCGAGAGCTGCACATGCACCATCCAGAGCTTCTTCAGGAGTCATTTCACCTGCTAAAGCACTATAAATGAATGGATCGATAGCACCTCTTCCCGCTCCGTGGAATGGGAATGGAGGAGCACCAGCGTATAAGAAGCCAGTATCTCTCATTAAAGAAAAGTAACCATCTGCCTGTTCATCAACAGCCATCACTTTTGGATCAGAGTAAGTACCTTTGTGTGTGATACGTCCGCCAGCAATCGCCCAATCAGCTTGATGTTCATTCAAAGCAACAAACTGCAACCAAAGCATAGTTGCCTCTTTGTTTTTAGATGAGTGAGGAATACCATAAGCACCTCCATCATAGTAACCAATGTAACCGTTGCCTGAAGCCGCTTGAGTCATAACACCTGGTGCAGTAGGAGGTAACATAACACCAACATTGCCTACAACAGCTGATCTCTCGGCATCTGTTGCAATCCAAGCAGCGTTCTCACCATAGACCCATCCTTGTGCAGCTCTTCCTGCAGCAAAAGATGATCCAACCTCACTCCAAGTACTTTGAAGTGCTTCAGGTGGCGCAAATGGTAATAATTGTGTCCAGAAGTTAAGAGCAGCTTTTGCTCTACCACCGTTTAACTGTCCACCATTTTCAACACAAGACTGATAAGAGTCCATATTTACACCCCAATTGTATAAACCAAATGAAGGAGCAATTGACTCTAAGAACTCATATGTTGATGCTGGGTGACCAGTGTGGCCTTGAACTGTTGTTCCCCAACATTCCATTCCTTGCTCAGCACAGAAGCCAGTAAAGAACTCAGCATTGTCTCTGTATTGATCAAAAGAAGTTGCTGGAGAAAGACCATATCCGTATTGAGCTCTAAATGCTGCTTTAGCATCAGCTCTCTCGAATAGATCTTTTCTGTATAGATATACCTTGATGAATGCTTCCATAGGCACACCAAATACATCACCTGATCCATCTTTGAAGTAATCAATAAATGTTGTGAAGTCATCAAGACTTACACCAGGTGCTTGAAGGTCTGGGTTATTAGCTAGGCCTTCTGTGATATTAACTAAGAAGTCTCTGTTTAGGTAATCGTAGACAATGTCTTGTTCAATGTAGACAAAGTCATAAATACCTGAATTTGCTTCCATGTCCTTGATTGCTTTATCATACATCTGATCCCATGATGTATTTTCAAGTTGGACTTTAATGCCAGTTAGCTCTTCAAATTCTTTAGCTAAAACTTCACCAGCAAACTGTCCTGGAGGTGTATTTTCAGCTACACCCTGTAGAACTGTGCCTTTGTAAGGAGCACCAGCTTCTTTAAACCAATCAGCATGACCGCCAGCCATTGCTGAAAAGGAAAAAGTAGATGCAATTACGGCAAATAGTAGTTTTCTCATTATTATCCTCCTGTTAAGATATGCTTAACCTTGAAATAAATTTCAATACGTTAAACTTATTTCATTTTAGACAAATATTTTACAAAAGGAAACTTGTATTTTTTTTATTTTAAAGATATTTCGCTGTCTCTTCATCTGTAATTAAACCAGTAAATAAGCCACTTTTTAATACAGATTTTATTTGTGAAAATTTTTGCTTGCCACCAGCAACTAGCACTGTTGTTGATATCTTAAAAGAATCAATATCTGCACTAGTTATTTTTTGCGTTTCTTTAATTGAGATATATTTTCCATTTTTGTCGAAAAAATTACCAGCTACTTCTCCGACAGCTCCTGCTTTTTTAAGTTTTTCTATTGAGTCTTTACTAAAAATTTTAGACTTAACAATTTGGGAAGTGTCAAATAATCCGCCAACACCTAATATTTTTATTTTTGTGTTTTTTGCTCTATTCATGATTTCTTTAATAAATTTAATTTTTTCTAGAACCTTTTTTTGATCAATCGACTCAACCATCAAAGGAATACCAACGTTATAACATTCTCCATTTGTTTTATGGGCTATTTGATTAATGCCAGTTTCAGTTTGTATTGAATTATGAGAAGTCAAAGATCCATTTACTGTTATAAAATCGACTTTTTTATTTATCTTAGGTAGCCATTTAGCTATTGTGTTAACAGTATTTCCTGTTCCAATTCCAAATTCACTTATGTTATTTTCATTAATTTGATTCATTATAAATCTTGCGCCAGCAGCACCTATCATTTCATTTGGATCATTATTTAAATCTTCAATCGGAATAACTTCACTAATTTTTAAATGATATTTTTCTTTTAAAATATTTTCATATTTTGAAGTTTCATCAAAACCACCCTCAACAAAAGTTTTAACAAAACCTTTTTTTTCAGCAAAAGCAATTAACCTATGTACACGCATTTTGCTTAGGCCTACTTTCTTTGCTATCTGATTTTGATTTAGCCTTCCAACATAATAAAGCCATGCGCATTTTTTAGAAATAAAGATTTCATCAGACGCTTTCGGATCATCACTTTTCATGAAGGTAATCAATCATATAAACAAAAATAATTCAATGAAATATATTTCTAAATTGAAATATATTTCATATTAAAAAATTAAATAGACAACAATATTGAGGTTTAAATTATTATTTTAGTTATCGAGTAGTATAGCCGCCATCGACCACTAAGACCTCACCTGTAACATAGCTAGATGCAGGACTACATAAGAAGAGTGCTGCTGAGGCAATTTCATGAGGTTCTGCCATTCTGTTCATTGGTGTTTGCTTGTTCCACGTAGGATACCAGTGCTCATATTTTTTTGGTAAATTTGTAATATCTGTTTTCACATAACCCGGGGCAATAGCATTTACTCGAATATTTTGACTAGCATAATCACTTGCTAGGCTTTTTGTCATCATATGCACAGCAGCCTTAGAGGCATTATAAGCCACTTGAGGCTGAGGTATGTTAGAAGCTAATCCAGACATTGATCCTATATTTAAAATAACACCTTCACCCTTTTTTTTCATAGGGGGAATAGCAGAGCGACACATGCGAAAAACTGTATCAACATTAATATCCATAATTTTATCTAACATACTGTCATCAAACTCATGTGTGTCACCGTGCTGAGCCACACCAGCATTATTTACAAGAATATCAACTCGGTCATGTTTTTCTAAAGTTTGATCAATGATTTTTTGTGGTGCTGATCGATCAAGCAAATCTACTTCAAAGAAAGTAACATCGTAATTGGCTTTTTTTAACTCTTCCACTCCACCATTTTTATCTTCCCTGTCAGCTAAAACTATTTTTGCACCAGCTTCACCCAATGCATGAGCAATGGAAAAACCAATTCCTTTTGCGCCACCGGTGATAAGAGCAGTTTTACCGTCTAATTTAAATTTATCTATAAACATATATTATCTCCTGACTCCAAAAATAAATTGTATTCTTTAATCATTTAAAATGTGTTTAGCTGCATCTTCATCTGTAATTAAACCAAAAAGACATCCATTTAATAAGGTAGATCTTATAGCTGAAGCTTTTTGAATACCCCCTGCTATGGCAATAGTTTTCTTTTTTTTAATAAGTCTAAAATCTTTGCTCACAATTTCATCATATACAAAATGCTTTCCTTTTATATCAAAGAAATTTCCACTAGACTCTGATAGAGCTCCATCTTTTTTTATTTGATTAAATATTTTTTTATCAACTAAATATGGATGATTTTTAACTCTATTGTACAAACTGGTACCTCCTTGCATAGAGCCAATACCTAATATGATATATTCACACTCTTCTTCTTTTTTAAGAATATCTTTAACAAATTTTAAATTAAAAAATTTATTCTTTTCTTTTAATGAAGGGAAAATATAAGGCGCCCCTAAGTGATAACATTTACCTTTAGTTTTTCTTGAGAGAGTATTCAAACCTAGAAGGGGATTGAAAGATAAATCACTTCTTAAGGACCCAGTAGTATCAACAAAACTTACTGGTTCTTTAATTTCAGGTAATATATGTGCTATCCTTGCATTTGTAGAACCTGTAGACCATCCAAAATTTCTACATTTTTCCATATTTATCTTATTAAGAATGGTATTTGCTCCAGCATAAGCAATTGATAATGGATCAGGATCTAAAGTATCAGCAGTAGTTTGTGTACTACTACTATATGTGCTTTCTGTTGGAACAACCTCAATATATTTTAGGTTATATTTACTTTTAATTGACTCTTCATATTGTCTGCAAATATCAAATGACCCTTCAACAAAAACTTTTACTGAACCTCTGTTTTCAGCATCATTAAGAATACGATGAACCTGAACTGTGTTAATATTAAACTTTTTAGCAATATCTTTTTGTGAAATTTTTTGTTTCCAATACATCCACGCAATTCTATTTGTATATTGCTTTAAATTTTTTTCTGATTTATTCACTTAATTTTTTACAGCACCCAAGGTTAATCCGGAGACTATATTTTTCTGCAGAAATATTGTCAATAATATAGGAGGAATGCTCTGTATAACTGTTGCTGCTGCCACATTACCCCAAATAATTTGTGCTTGACTCACTTGTGCTGAAATAAATATAGGAAATGTCCTAGACTCTGAAACGGTAAAAAATAAAGCTATTAGTAGTTCATTCCAACTAAATATGAACACAAATATTGCTACAGTAGCTATGCCGCCTTTAGATAGAGGAACGGCAATTTTTAAAAATATATGAAACCAAGATGCCCCTTCAATTCTAGAAGCCTCAATTAAGTCATAAGGAATTTTTTTAAAAAATGATGCTGAAACCCATACAGCAAATGGAATATTAAAAGCTGTGTATACAATTACTAAAGCAAACAATGAGTCTAATAAATTCAAATATTTAAATAAGATAAATAAAGGCACTGCTGCAGCAACTGGAGGTAGCATTCTAGTACTTAAAATCCAATCAGCTAAAAAAAATCTCCCTTTAAATTTAAAAAAAGTTAAACCAAAAGCAGTAGGCAGAGAGAAAACAAGAGAAACAATTGTTGAGCATACAGTTACGATTATTGAATTTAGTAAATATGTATAACTCTGAGACAACATAATGGTAAAATTTTTGATGTAAGTAAAATCTGGTATCCATACTGGAGGTAATGCAAACATTGCATTTTGACTTTTAAAAGATCCAAATAGCATCCAAAGATTAGGCGCTAAAAAAATAAGAGTGATAAATGAAGCCAGAACAAGTAAAATTACTTTCTTTTTAACTGAGGCCTTCATTTTTTTCTACCCTTCGTAAAAGCGTTACAGCGATTGTTGTAACAATTAAACTAATAATAAGAATAATTACTGCAGAGGCAGAACCTGTGCCTATTTGGAAGCTTCTAAATTCAGTTCGATAAGTAAAAAATGCCATAACTTCAGTTGCTATTCCTGGTCCACCCTTGGTTGTTATATAAATGATATCGAATAAACGAATACACTCGATTAATCTTAAAACCACTCCCAATAAAACAAAACTTAAAATGGAGGGTATTTCTATTTTTGTCATTACATGAAACCAATTTGCTCCATCTATTTTTGCAGCTTCATATTGTTCATTTGGAACTGTCATTAATCCCGCAAGCAACAGTATCATCATAAATGGAGTCCACTGCCATGAGTTGATCGCTATAATTGAAATCTGAGCTGGTAAAGGTTCACCCAAATAAGCAAAAGGCTCAATACCAAAAAAAGTGTCTAAGATATAGCTAAAAATACCTAGAGTTGGATTTAGAATATATAAAAAAACTAATCCTACACAAAGAGGTGTTAGCATAATTGGCATGATTGTTACCGTTCTCAAAGCATTCGAAAATTTAACATGACGTATTTCAAAAAAAATTTTAGCCATAATAAAGCCTAAAATAATTTCAATAGTAATTGAGCTAAAAGCGATCATAAATGTATTTTTAATTGCAGTTGGAAAAACATCATCTTCAAATAAAATTATTTGATAGTTCTCCCATCCAATAAAAAACTTCTTATGCATTTTTGTTAATTTTGCTTGAAACAAGCTTAAGTAGACAGAATATAAAAAAGGAAAAATAGATATTACGAGTAGAAAAAGGCAGGTTGGTAAAATAAATAAAAGCTTTTCAATTTTTTCATTTTTCATTTATTAATTTTCTAGGCTTTTTTTATTTAAATGCTTGGGCTTTGTATAAAGCCCAAGCAACGTTTGTTATTAATCAATGTATCCTTCGGATTTAAGGAGTCTATCAATTTTTTTGTTAGCTGTATCCATTGCTTCCTTAGCAGAAGATTCGCCAGTTAGAGCTTTATTTACCTCTATTCCTAGAGTTTCAATAAGCTCAAAAGTTAAAGCATGTCTTGGACGAAGTTCTTGCCAAGCTCTTAAACTTGACTCATAGAGAACTGGGGTCCAGGGTTGCTCAGCATTAATTTGTGGATCATTCATCGCTGAATGCCTACTTGGAGGAGCGCCAGCTAAAACCCACTCTCTGTGGATTTCAGGACTAGCAAACCATTTGAGATAATCCCAAGCTGCTTCTTTGTTTTTAGTGTGTTTATTCACACAAGCAATCCAACCTCCAACTGGTGGAACTGACTCTGCTCCTGCAGCATGAGGAAATAATGCTACTCCAAATTTTCCTTTAACTTTACTAATTTCAGGATCATTAAAGAGTGGTGTTCTAACAGACCAGTTATTAATCATTGCAACTTTTCCTTGAGTGAACGCTTTAGCTCTTTCATCCCAAGCATACTGTTCTACACCAGGAGGCATATAATTGATCATTTCTTGCATCCATTCAATAAACGCAACTGACTCAGCAGAATTATATAATCCTCTTTGATCGGCATATGCGTCAGGAGAACCAGGATAGTTACTTTCCCAAGGCTTTCCACCAGCAGAGTAAATCCACTCGTAGAATTGTTGACCCGCCGCACTACCACGCGCCATATTCATAGCATAACCACCCTCAAGCTCTGGGTATTTTGGATTATCTTTAAATAATTTAGCAGCAGCTAAAACATCATCAAATGTTTTTGGTGCTTCTAATCCTTCTGCTTCAAATAAATCAGTTCTATAGTGAAGCATGTGCCAATATCCTCCAAAAGGAAGACACATTTTTTTATCATCCCATATTGCCTGACCAGCAAATGAACCAATATAGTCATCCCATGCCACTATAGACTTATCTGTTCCTTCAGCAGTCCAAATATCTTCGACTGGTTCAATACAATCTGCCTCAACAAATTCACCAATCCAAATACCATCAATGAATAAAACATCGTAAGAACCATCATTTTGAGAACAAGCGACTATTTGTTTTTCATGAAGTCCGTCATATCCAAAACCTTCAACTGTTACAGAAGCTCCTGTAATAGATTCAAATTTTGGGGATATTTCCTTAACAGCATCAATATAAGGGTCCATGATTGATTGAACCTTTAGGTCGACACCGCTATGATCACCAAGTTCTTTTCCCCATTCTACAGCCAATAAACTGTTCATTGGAAGAAGAAATAGTGAACAAGTTAGTAAGATTTTCCTAAGCATAAGTTACCTCCCTATCATTACTAAAATAAATATTGCATAAAAAAAAATTGATTACAATCAATAATTGTAATTAATTACATATAATGTAACTTATTACATTATAATTACTGATGATGTAAAAAATTACATTATTGTTCTTAAATAATATGAAAGCACTTGTTTTAGAAAAAAAATTGCAATTATCTTTGAGAGATATTGAATTACCGAAAGAGGTTCATCCAAATGATGTAAAAATAAAAATGCATACAGTGGGCATTTGTGGAAGTGATGTACATTATTATACTCATGGAAAAATTGGGCCGTTTGTTGTCAAAGAGCCAATGGTTTTAGGTCATGAAGGTTCTGGAACAGTAATTGAGGTCGGAAGCAACGTATCTAGCCTGAAAGTTGGAGATAGAGTTTGCATTGAACCTGGCGTCCCTGATGTATATTCAAAAGAATATATGAGAGGATTATATAATCTTGATCCAAAACTAACTTTTTGGGCAACTCCTCCTGATCATGGTTGTTTAACACCTGAGGTTGTTTTTCCTTCAAACTTTGTTTTTAAACTACCTGAGAATGTTTCATATGCTGAAGGAGCAATGATAGAACCTCTTGCTGTAGGACTTCAAGCTGCTGAAAAGGCAAAAATAATCCCTGGAGAAACTGCATTAGTGATGGGTTGTGGACCAATTGGATTAGTAATTGCTTTGACTGCTCTTGCTGGAGGATGTTCGAAAGTCTTTATAGCTGATATCGTAAGTGAAAAATTAAAAATGTGTAGTAATTTCGAAAATTTAATACCAATAGATTTAAATAAAGATGATCCTGCAGGTGTAATAAAAAAAAATACAAATGATTGGGGAGCTAACATTATATTTGAAGCCTCAGGTGCTACAAAAGCCTATGCAACAATATTTGACTCAATTTGCCCTGCAGGTAGAGTAGTTATAGTGGGAAATCCAATGAATCCCATACCAATGGATTTTGCAACATTACTAACTAAAGAAATCGAAATTAAAACTGTTTTTAGATATGCCCATCAATATGAAAGAGCAATAAATTTGTTATCAAGCAATAAAATTGATGTTAAACCTATGATTACAGATACAGTTGCTTTTGATGATAGTATTATGGCTTTTGAAAGAGCTGCTAAAAACTTACCTGAGGATGTAAAAATACAAATTCAACTATGAATAAAATAGGTGTACATGCATTAACATTTATTGGAGATATAGAAAATTCTAGTATTGAAAAATGTCTTTCAAAAGTAGCTAAAATTGGCTATGACGTTATGGAATTGCCTCTTTTAAATCCAGATGCCTTGGATACCAATTTTGTTTCTAAGGCTTATGAAAAATTTGATTTAGAGCCAACCGTATCTCTAGGCTTAAGTTACAAAACTGATATCGCTTCCGAAGACAAAGAAAGGGTCAAAGCAGGAAGAGAGCTTTTATTTAAAGCACTAGATAAAACTATAGATGTTGGATCAACAAATTTATGTGGAGTTATTCATTCAGCGCTCCAAAAAAATCAATCACCTAAGACAGCAGTAGGCTACGAAAATTCTTTAAATGTTATTAGAGACCTTGCTGAAAAAGCAAATAAAAATAATGTCACCTTAAGTCTTGAAGTGGTTAATAGATATGAAACTAATATCATGAACACTGCACAGGAAGCAATGGATTATATAAATGATATTGGCGATTCAAATGTTAAAGTACATCTTGACACTTATCATATGAACATTGAAGAAAATAACTACTCAGAACCAATAAAAAAAATAGGAAAAGATAAATTAGGAATGTTTCATTTCGGTGAAAATCACCGAGGGTATCTTGGAAGTGGTCACATCAATTTTGAGGAAACCTTCAATAGCTTAAGAAAAATTAATTACTCGGGAATAATTACTTTTGAGTCTTTTTCATCTGAGGTTGTTGATCCTGTTCTTTCAAACACACTAGCAGTTTGGAGAAACTTGTGGAGTAATAGCGAAGATTTAGCAACTGAAGCTCTAAAATTTATTAGAAATGGACTGCAATCTTAATTTCATTTATTAATATTAATTAATAAATGAAAAATTTTGATTTTATAATTGTTGGTGGTGGAACTTCGGGCACTGTAACTGCTGCAAAATTAATAAAAAACGGTTATTCAGTTCTTCTCCTTGAAGAAGGAAAAAGGAACAACAACCCTTTGCTTTCAATGCCTGCT
>CENJ01051208.1_pt1 | contig 16050 bp, 12 predicted proteins | sample 356161 | NCBI WGS metagenome assembly CENJ01 (sample SAMEA2619531, study PRJEB7988) | marine metagenome | biome: marine biome (ENVO:00000447); feature: surface water layer (ENVO:00002042); material: "saline water (ENVO:00002010), including plankton (ENVO:xxxxxxxx)" | depth 5 m
AAGGGTGTTAGATTTGTACAACTTTATGATTACGGTTGGGATGCACATGGAGATAATGAAGGAAATAGCTTGACAGCAGGGTTTCTGAAAAAATGTCAAATGATGGACAGACCTGTAGCAGCATTAATACTAGATTTAAAGCAAAGAGGACTACTTGATGACACACTTGTTGTCTGGGGTGGTGAATTTGGGAGAACACCAATGCAAGAAAATCGAATTGGAGTTGGAAATTTATTTGTAGGTAGAGACCATCAAGGAGATGCTTTTACTATGTGGATGGCCGGTGGAGGTATTAAAAAAGGAGCGGTTCACGGAAATACAGACGAATTAGGCTACACAGGAATTGAAGGCAGAGTATCAGTACACGACATTCACGCAACAATACTACATTTACTTGGTTTTGACCATGAAGAATTTACCTATCAATTTCAGGGTAGGCCTTTTAGATTAACCGATGTTGAAGGTAGAGTCATTAATGAAATTTTATCTTAGTAAAGATGGATTTTATCTACGACCTAATAGGTAGATTTCATCCACTATTTGTTCATTTACCAATTGGATTTATAATCATTGGACTAATGCTTGATTTCTTTTTTAGAAATAAAAAAGAACATCTACCTGTCTTAAGCTTTATTTTTTTATGGGCTTTTATTACATCGATTTTCTCAATTATTACCGGCTATTTACAATATGACAGAGAGGGTTATGCATGGGAAAGCGTTCAATGGCACCTTGTTATGGGAATTGTAACCATGATATTTTGTTTGCTGTTTTATTTAAATCTTAAATATGTAGATTTTAAAATTTTACCTAAAAAGCTTCTCTCTGCCTCTCTAGGATTATCTCTTTTAGTTACTGGTCACCTAGGCGGTAATATTACGCACGGTAGTGACCATTTAATTGAACCTTTACCCAATAAAATTAAGGGTTTGCTAGGCTTTGAATTAAAAGATAATATTATAGAAATTGACCCAAAAAATTATCAAAATGTTGTGCTTTACAAGGATGTTATTCAACCAATTTTAAATCAGAAATGTGTTTCATGCCACAACGATAAAAAAACAAAAGGAGGGCTTAAAATGAATAACTATGATGCTATTATGAAGGGAGGTAAAAATGGCGCAATTGTAATGGTTAATAATTCAGTTGAAAGTAAGATGCATAATAGGATGACTCTACCCATGGAAGATCGTTATCATATGCCTCCAAAATCTAGAATCCAACTCAGTAGGGAAGAAATTGAGTTGATTAAAATTTGGATTGATAATTCTGCATCTAAAAATGCTTTGGTTGGCGATTTACCCATACCTATGAAAATTATATCCTCTTTTTTCCCGGACAAACCTAATGGGATTTTTCCAGAAACAGATATAGAGCCGGTAAATAATATACAGCTGTCTAATTTAAGAGATAGAGGGTTTTTGGTTGTAAATATTTTTGAATCGTCACCTTTTATAAAGATATCAAGTATTAATATTTCTGATTTTAACGACAAATCAATTGAACAATTAGTAAGTGTTAAAAACAATATTGTTGAATTAGACCTTAGTTATACTAAGATTACAGATAATGTTTTTGAATACATTAAAGATTTTAAAAACTTAACAGTTTTAAAATTAGATAATACTAATGTTAGCGGTGAAAAGTTAAATATTTTATCTGGCCTATCCAATTTGAAAAAAATAAGTCTAGTAAATACTCCTTTTGATCTTAAGTATATTTCTTATTTTTATAAATACCCTAAACTATCCAACGTTAATTTGTTTAAATCCGGCAAACAAAATATTGATAAAATTCTAATTCCAGATAGTTTAAAAAATATTTTTAATTTGGGAGATTTAAAACTAGAAAAACTAAGTTCTGATGATATTGTTTATCCATTTAAAGTTTATGGGGAGTAACTTTAAAATTTATATCTTTTAAATGCTTCTATCGCTTGGTATTCAGTCAAGCCTAATTTATTAAATCTTACAGCAGTATTTCGATTTCTTTCTTCTGCTCTAAGCCAAAATTCACGTTTATCTTGACCCTGATACATTACTTTGTCTTTCTGAGATTGATGAGATAAAATTGAATTTCTTTTTTGGACCACTTGCTCAGGGCTCATTGGAACTGCCATATCAATTTCATGAACATCCCATTCTTGCCAAGCACCTCTATAAAGCCATAGCCAACAATCTTTCATAAAAGATTTATTCTTTACTTCAGAAATTGCTTCAAAAAGAATATCCAAACAAATTTTATGGGTTCCATGTGGATCTGCTAAGTCTCCAGCTGCAAAAATTTGGTGGGGCTTTAACTCTTCAATCAATCCTTTGACAATATTTAAATCTTTTTGAGATGGATCTTTCTTCTCAACTTTACGAGTTTGATAAAATGGGAGATTTAGAAAATATAAATATTTTTCATCTAAATTTAGAACTCTAGTGGCAGCTAAACATTCACTTTTTCGAATATCCCCTTTTAATTTGTTTAACTCATTACTATCAATAGTACCCTCTTTTTTGTTGGCCAACTCTAATTTAAGATTATTTATTTTTTTCGAATCTCCACTGGTTGCAATTGATACATCTACGTATCTTTTTGCATCCTCGTCTGAAACTGCAATATTTCCTGAAGTTTGATATGCAACAAAAACTTCGTGATTTTGGTCAATCAATCTAGCCAAAGTTCCACCCATTGAGATGACGTCATCATCCGGATGTGGACTAAAAACAAGAACTCTTTTCTTTGCTGGTATTGCTCTTTCGGGTCTGTTTTCATCAGAATGATTAGGTTTTCCACCAGGCCATCCAGTAATTGATCTCTGTAATTGGTTAAACATCCATATATTTAATTCATAACTAGAACCTTCAGTTTCCAAGAGATCTGATAAACCGTTTTCGTTGTAATCTCTTTGGGTTAATTTTAATATTGGTTTTTGTAATTTATCACACAGCCAAGTAATTGCTTTTTTTCTCAAAGAGTCAGTCCATTTACAATCCTTAACCAGCCATGGAGTTTTATATCTAGTGAGTTCTGAACTCGCCTCTTCGTCAAGTATAATGGAGGTATTATTATGGGCCTGAAGAAAAGATGCGGGAACCATACTTGAGATAGGACCTTCTATCGATTTTGCAACTTTCTTTGACTTTTTGTGACCCCATGCAAGTAAAACAATTCTTTTTGCTTTCATTATAGTATCCACTCCCATGGTAATAGCTTTATCTGGCACATTGTCAACTCCATTAAATTCACCTGCCGCGTCTTCTTTTGTAATAAAGTCCAATGAAACTAATCTAGTCACTGAGTTTTTATTAGATCCTGGCTCGTTAAATCCAATATGACCGGTTCTTCCGATTCCAAGTAACTGGAAATCTAAACCTCCAAGATCATCTATTTTTTTCTCATACTCGTTACAATAACTATAAATATCTTTTGAAGAAATATTCCCTTCAGGAATGTTAATGTTTTCCTTTGGGATATCAATATGATCGAAAAGATGATAGTGCATAAAATGATTATAGCTAAGCAGATCATTTTTTTCAATGGGAAAATATTCATCTAAATTAAAAGTGATAACATTTTTAAAACTTAGACCTTCTTTTTTATGAAGACTAACCAGTTCTTTATATACACCTATAGGAGATGACCCTGTTGCAAGACCGAGAATGAAGGGTTTGTTTATACAAGAACGGATACCAGTAGCAATCTCTTCAGCAACTAGTCTTGAAGCTTCAGCTGCGGAGGGAAAAGTAACATTATGGATTCTTTCAAATCTAGTATCTTGAAATTTACCCGGAGCATCATAAAAAATATTTTTACCTCCCATAGATTAAGTGGTGTTATACAAAGATAGTAAATATAAATATCTAGAACCCTGCTGCATTTCCATCCTTTCTAGATTCAGATGCCCCATAGAAAACTTTATTTTTTTTATCTACCTGAATTGCTTGATAACCTCCGAATGAGCCAAGATCAAAACCAACTTCGTGACCAAATTTCATTAGCTTTCTTATTGTTTCATAATCAAACCCACTTTCTAAATAAATTTTACCTCCATTCGTCATTTTTCCACCTGTGGGCTGATCATCAGAAGAATGACGAATTCTTGGAGCATCACCAGCTTCTTGAAGATTCATTTTAAAGTCTATTAAATTTATTACAATTTGAGCGTGACCTTGTGGTTGCATGGCGCCCCCCATCAAACCAAAACTAACCCACGGTTTTCCATCTTTTGTAATAAAGGCGGGGATAATAGTATGAAAAGGTCTTTTTTTAGGTTCATAGATATTGAAGTGACCTTCTTCTAATGAAAAAAGTTCACCCCTATCTTGTAGCATAAAACCAAGTCCAGGCGGAACCATACCTGATCCCATACCTCTATAATTACTCTGAATCAATGAAACCATGTTGCCCTCTTGATCAGAGGTAGTGAGATAAATAGTATCGCCATTTTCTAATTTTCCAGGGCTAACACTTTTTGAGGATTTTAGGGTGTCTATTTCTTTTCTCCTTTTTTTAGCATAATCTTTTGATATTAGATAGTTGGTTGGAATTCTGTTAAAGTGCGGATCAGCATAGTATTTTGCCCTGTCAGCATAAGCAATTTTTTTAGCTTCTACGAAATGGTGAATGTGTTCTGCAGAACCAAATCCCATTTCTTCAATATCGAATCCTTCCAAAATATTCAAGATTTGAAGCGCAGCTATTCCTTGTCCATTGGGAGGTAATTCCCAAACATCATAACCTCTATAGTTAGTTGAGACTGGATCTACCCACTCGGATTTGTGATTTTTTAAATCTTCTTCATCTAGAAATCCCCCTTGTTCTTTTAAAAATTTACTAATTGTTTTAGCTACAATTCCTTTGTAAAAACCATTTTTACCTTCTTTTCCAATTATTTTTAAAGTGTTTGCAAGATCTGGATTTTTAAATATCTGGCCTTTTTCAGGAGTTTTTCCCTCAATCATGTATGTGTCTTCAAAATTAGGATATTCTTTAAATCTTTTTGAAGCAGATGACATATAATAAGCAACAAGTTCTGTAACAGGAAATCCATTTTCTGCGTATTCGATGGTTGGCATTAAAATTTCAATCATGCGTTTTGTCCCAAATTTTTTGTGTAACGAAAACCATCCGTCAACACAACCAGGGACTGATACTGGTATAGGCCCATAGGATGGAATTGTTGCTATTTTTTTACTTTTAAAATATTCTAGTGTGAGATTTCTTGGAGATCTTCCACTTGCATTTAATCCATAAAGTTTCTTTTCTTTTTCAACCCAAACAATTGCAAATAAATCTCCACCTATACCATTCCCTGTTGGCTCCATTAAGCCAAGAGCAGCGTTTGCCGCAATGGCTGCATCAACGGCATTACCTCCAGATTTTAAAACATCTAGTCCAATTTGAGTTGCTAACGGATGGCTAGTTGCAACCATTCCATTTTGACATATCACCTCTGATCTAGATGAAAAATTTTTTCCGGTGATCCTGTCTTGGCTGTAACATAAGTTAAAAATTAATAAAAATGCAACCTTTATAATATTATTAATAAAATTCATCATCTATCTGTTTTGTTCCCATTTCCAAGCTGAGTCAATAGCATTTTCAAAACTAACTTTCGATTCCCAGTTTAATATTTTTTTAGCTTTTGAAGTATCGGCAAAAGCAGAAATCACATCACCTTTTCTTCTAGGGCTAATATCATATTGAATTTTTTTACCAGAAACTTTTTTGAAGCAGTCAATAACTTCTTTAACAGTTTTCCCCTCGCCTGTGCCAACGTTAAATACATCATAAATATTGGTTTTACTTGAAAAAAGATATTCTAACGCAGATATATGGACGTCCGCAAGATCCATTACATGAATATAGTCTCTAATACAAGTTCCGTCTTTAGTTGGGTAATCATCTCCGTAAACAGTCAATTTTTTTAATTTCCCAATGGCAAATTGAGTAATTATTGGAACAAGATTTTGAGGAATATTTCTAGGATCCTCTCCAATTAAACCTGAGGGGTGGGCACCAATTGGATTGAAGTATCTGAGGATTACTGAACTAAATTGTGTTTCTGTCTTTTTTTTATCTTCCAAAATATTTTCACAAATCTTTTTTGTGTTACCATAAGGTGACTCAGGTTTTTTTAAAGGTGTTTTTTCAGTAATTGGCAATTTATCTGCCTGACCATATACAGTACACGATGAGCTAAAAATAAAATTTATATTGGAATTTATATGGTTAAGAATGTTTATAAGGCTTTGTATATTATTATGATAATAATCCAAAGGTTTTTTAACACTTTCGTCTACAGACTTTTTTGCTGCGAAGTGAATAACCCCATCGAAACTATCATTTTTATTAAAAAAAGTTTTTACACTTGAAGCATCGGTTAAATCAAATTGAAAGAAGTTAAGAGAAGTATTTGTAATTCTTTTTATTCTTTTTAAAACATCAATAGATGAGTTTGATAAGTCATCTATGACACAAACTCTATATCCTTTTTCAATAAGTGCGATTGTTGTGTGTGATCCAATATATCCCAGTCCTCCTGTAACAAGAATAGATTTATTATTCATTAGAATTTGTAATACTTTTTATAATAGTCAATATATCCTTCGCAGAGGTAAGATCAGGTATATGTTCAAAGAAGGGTAGCGCTTCAAAACTATTTGGAAATTCTTTTATGTAATTCCTTACGGCCTCAGGAATTTCTTTTTCCTTTCTTTCAGGATGTAGGGGACAATTTTTCATAAATGGATAAATAGTCGGTCCAAAAAACTTAAAAATGTTCATACTAACTCTAATTTTACTAAGTTTATCCCTAAAATTGTCAACTTCTTCTATAGGAGGCTTTTCAATAATATTTATAAGCTTATTATTCTCGTTTACATTAATTAATGCAAACTTTGTTAAACGTTCATGAGGAAAATTGAGCGCATCCCTGTCGTAACTAATGAGAGCGTGTTGTTTCTCATCTAATTCAAAAAGTGAGATCAAAGAGTTTACAGAATATAAATTATCTCCATTAATGATTACAAAACTATTGCTTTTTAATAAATCGTATTGATCCATAGCTTGCATTAATGCATCTGATGTGCCTAAAGGTTTTTCTCTATCATTAGGTTTGTATTGAATTGCAAAATTTATATTTATATTAGAAAAACTGTCTTTAAAAACTTCAGATTCAATAAAATCTTTAAAAGCTATATTCTCCGGAGAAGTGATTAAAAAAACCTCACTAACTCCAGCATTTAAAGCATTTTGAAGTATAAAGTAAAGCAGGGGTTTTTTTTCATTACCAAGAGGAATTAATGTTTTGTGAGAAGTTTTAGCTACATCAGATACATTTTGATCCAAATCAACATCATTAAGAGATTTTTTCAGTCTTGATGATGCTCCACCAGCTAAGATTACTAGAATCCTTTTTTTACTTTTCATATTAAATTAGATTTACAGAAAAAGCGTCCACAGCTCCTGCGCCAAGAATTGAATTTATAACTTTTTCCTCGTGTTGTGGGTCAGTCATAGCTAAAAAACACCCTCCACCTCCTGAACCAACAATTTTTGTGGCTTTAGCTCCTGCACTTTTGGCAGCTTTCATCATAAAAATCATCCCTTGTGGAGTATTGTTTAATTTCTTGTCTAGAATTTCTTGGTGAGCATTTATAAGATTAGCAATGTTTGTCATGTCTGTAACTGGATTTTCAAGTTCCAATATTGCATTTTTAGTAATATCATAATTAAAAATAGCAGCATAAAAATATGGGTGAAGCTCAAAAGGTAAGTTTTTTCTTAAATCATAATAATCCTGTTTTTTTGAATCTTGAATCTTAAAATTTGGATAATCCTTTTTAACGAAGTCTATAGCCCTAAGGGCGTTATTTTTTAACCTTGATAAAATTTCTTGAGTGTTTTTTTCGATGCCTGAGTTACCAATAATTATAGTTCCTAAGGAAGCATTTAATTTTTTAAAAGTTGCATTGCTAGTTCTTATATAAAGAATACCACCAATTGAGATGGTATATTGATCCATTAGACCTCCAGCCTCATTGAATTCTAAAACCTCGCTTTCATGAGCCCACTTAGCAAATTGTTCGTTACTATACTTTTTATTATTTCCAGCAGCTATTGTTAAAAACCTTAGCCATGCAACGGTAAGTGCAGACGAACTTGATAAACCTGCTTTTATTGGTATGTCTCCTTTTATTTCAATATCATACCCATTATTAACTATAATTCCACTTTTTTTTAAAACCCGAATCGAAGATCTTAAATAATCTCCCTTTTGAAGATTTTCCATTGATTCGTTTAAGTTTATCTTTATTTGCGAATCAAAGTCAATTAATTTAATTTTAAAATGTGCATTTCCATTCGGTTTACCTTCAATATTAATAAATCTGTCAATTGTTCCAGCGATAACAGGAAGATTTAAATAATCTTGATGATCCCCAAAAAAACAAATACGACCAGGTGCTTTTGTCTTTATTAATTCTGACATAATACAAAATTAAATTTACAAAACTTTCCATGGTCTGCAATAATTATTTATTACTAAACTAAAAAATTTAAAACTTGAATAACATCTTATTAAATCTTTGTCTTTAATTTGTAATAATTATGTTGTACGATAAGAAAAAATTAAAAGAAGTCGCTGGATCTTTTCCAACTGGAGTAACAGTAGTTACTATTAAAAAGCCTTCAGGTGATATTCATGGTATGACTGCCAGTTCATTTCTTTCATTATCACTAGATCCTCCAATGATTCTTTTTTCGGTTAAAAAAGAAAATGAAATTATAAAATATATAGAGAAAGGTAAAAAGATAGGAATAAGTATTCTTTCAGAGGATATGTTAGATGAAAGTGATCATTTTGCTAACATTAAGTTAATGAAAAAAAAACCTGTTTTTTTTGACGTAGATGATGTTAGAATTTTAAAAGGCTCAATTGCATGGTATTCTGTATCCATCAGAAAAATGTACAATGAAGGGGATCACAAAATTATTATTTGTCAAATTATCGACCTAGATATTAAATCAAATAAGAACCCTCTTTTATATTATAGAGGTTATAGCAAAATATTTAGTGAATAGAATTTTTTTTTAAATAAATTTTACTCTTAGAAAAAACACTACTTTTGTACTTCACTATTGTGAATGTTGTTTTACATTGTATTTATACAATGTGTCGTAGAGACCAATGAAGAGCTTTCCATGTTTTGGAGGGCTTTTTTTGTTAATCCTCTATTATAGGTGGCCCACCACTAGTTTTAATTTTATTTTTTAATGAAGTAAGTTGCTTAATCACTATGTTGTCAAAAAGCGATTTTATCTCTTCGTTCATTTGTTTTGCAATATCTAAATTTTCTAAGTGTAATTTTGTCGGTCCATAGGTTGAAGAAAGTCCTTGACTGGCGACTCTTATTCTGTTATAAAGAGAAGGTGGGTTTTTTTCTCCAATTTCCATTTTAGATTTATTCCCTAAAACTTTTCTCTTGATTGATAAAAATGAGTTTTCTAAATTTTGAAAATCTGAAACTAACCCGAAAGCTTCCCTTGGAGTATTATCAATTGCAATTTTCAAAGACTTTATTTTTTGATCTAGGGCCTCTAATCTATGTTCTACTAATTTCACTTCATTATAAACCTTAAAATAATTATTTACATATTTATTATAATCTTCAAAATTAGTTCCCTTCAATGTACTTTCATAAATTGGTTTAAGTTCAAAGCTTTTCTTTTCACTCAATTTGGTTGTTGATCCATTTTCCACTAAATATAATGTAGCATTATATTTTCCTGGCCTAACGATAGGACCTCTCAAATTATATTTTTTATTGGAACCAGTAACAGACCCTTTGAACATATGCCTTAAATCCCAAGTTATTCTGTGGGTTCCCTTTCTTGCCCGTTCTTTTATATGACGTATAATATTCCCATTATCATCTTCAATTGAAATTTTAATATATGCTGGGTTTTCATTTTTTTCTATATCAAGACTGTCATAACCTGGAAAAGGAACATCCAGAAGCTTTTGGTTTAATTGTTTTTCTCTTTTTTTTCTTTTTTCAAGTTTTGTTTCATAACTGCTACTAAGGTGATAGGTCATAGTAACACCATATTTTGGATTATCAGCAATGTAAAAATCTGCTCCAGTATTACCTAAATTGCTCCTTTGTATAAACCATTTACCGTCTTTAATGGGAAACAAATGGCCTTTACTTTTTAAAGTTTCATTGCTAAAGTTTCTTAAAGGGCTATAATCGTCCAATATATAAAAACCTCTACCAAATGAGGCGGCTACAAGGTCATTTTCTCTTTTTTGAATTACCAAGTCTCTGAAGCCCATATTTGGTGTGCCATTTAGTTTTTGCCAGTTTTTACAACTATTTAAGGAAGTGTAAATACCAAATTCGGTGGCAAGAAAAAACAAGTCCTTTTTTAAATGGTCTTGAACAATTCTCCATAAAAGTGTTCTTTTAGGGAGATCATTTGAAATAGGCAACCAAGTATTTCCCTGATCTTCACTTTTAAACAGGTAGGGATTAAAATCACCTTCTTTATGATTATCTAAAACGACATATACAATATTTTCATCATGAATATCTGCTTTTATGTCATTTACAAAACTTCTACTTGGAAGGCCAAAAGAGCTTACAGGAACTTTCTTCCAATTTTTTCCACCATCTTTTGTGATTTGGATAAAACCATCATCTGTTCCAACATAAATTAATCCCTTTTGAATTGGGGATTCACTTAAAGAAGTAATTGTATTATAATTTGACATGGCACCAACATCCCAAGAATTCTCCCAAGATTGTTTTCTTCCCATTATGGGAAGTTCAATTCTATTTTCATTCCTTGTAAGATCTCTTGATATAGGATTCCAACTATCTCCTCTATTTTCTGATTTCCAAACTCTGTAAGATGCAAAATATAATGTGGATGAATCGTGTGGAGAAACAATAATAGGTGCATCCCAATTAAATCTTTCATGAGGTTCATTAATACCAGCTTGGGGTTGAATAAATGTTTGTTCACCGGTAACCAAATCGATCCTATGCAGGCCTCCCTGCTGTGTTTCAGCATAAATTAGATTATCAAATTCAGGATCAGTAGCAGATTGATGACCATCAGCGAAGAGTGTTTTATACCAATGTTTATTACTAATGCCCTCGACTTCGTCAGTTGCAGAGGGACCACCAGCAGAACCATTATCTTGAGTACCTCCAAAAACGTGGTAAAACGGTTCTGCATTGTTGACTGCAACTTTGTAAAATTGTGTTAGAGGTAAATTTTTAATATATCTCCAATTTTCAGCTAAATCAAAACTTTCATAAATACCTGCATCTGTGCCTATTAATAAATAATCAGGATCATTTTTTTTAAAGGCTATTACATGGTTGTCCGAGTGTTTTTTATTCTCTTTGAGTTGATTAAATGTCCTCCCTCCATCCTCAGAGGTTAGAACTCTTACGTTCATTAGATACAATCTATCAAATTTATGTGGACTTGCATAAAGTTCCTGATAATAGTGAGGTCCTGTTGCTCCAGATACTGCATTGGACATTTTTTCCCAAGATTCTCCTCTATCTTCAGATTTATAAACTCCTCCAGTAGTTCTTTCAAGTTCAATAGCTGCATACAATACATCTGGATTTTGTGGAGATATTGCTAAACCAATTTTTCCCATGTTAACAGTTGGTATGTCATCATCGTCAATTTCACCATCGCCATTAGAATCTTGGTCATTGGGAAGACCCTTATATAACTTTTTCCAAGTTTCACCTCCATCGATAGATTTATGAATTCCAGACCCTGGACCTCCGCCCATTAGAGCAGCAACAGTCCTATGTCTATCCCATGTTGCAGCATACAAAACATTAGTATTTCTAGGATCAATTAAGATATCTGTTGCACCAGTCCATTGACTATTTCCCAAAACTTTTTTCCAATCTTTTCCTCCATTTATTGTTTTGTAAACGCCTCTTTCTCCACCTTTTTTCCATAGAGGTCCTTGAGCAGCTACCCAAATTATATTTGAATCATTTGGGTGAACAATGATTTTTGAAATATGCTCAGTTTTTTTTAAGCCCATATTTATCCAACTTTTACCCCCGTCATCGGACTTGTAAATACCATCACCGTAAGCAACATGCCTTCCTCCAACATTTTCCCCTGATCCAACCCAAATTGTAGAGGAATTGCTGGGATCGATGGTTACACAACCAGTAGAGTAAGAATTTTCATTATCAAATAAAGGAACCCAAGTTGTACCTGAATTTACTGTTTTCCAGACTCCACCCGAGCCAACTGCAACATACCAAATGTTTTCATTATTTGAATCTATTGCTATGTCAGCAATTCTACCTGAAAGAAAAGCTGGCCCAATATTTCTAAAGTTGAAATCGCCAAGGGAAACTTTTTTATACTTTCTAGAATTAGATTTCCTTTTATTTTGTGAAAATGAATCAAAAGCAATTAAAACAAAAAAAGAGAGAAAAAAACCTAAGAATTTACTATTTCGATAATTCATACCTTTTTTTAATTAAATTTATCTAAATTAATTTATAAACGCCAAAATAAAACAACGATTTGATTTTCGACTATGTTGTTATTGCGATTATTTCACCATGACCACGTATATTCACAAGGTTCAATACCGATGGTATAAAAAATGTTTCCCCTTTTTTAAATGGCTGCTTTTTATTTTCCCAGTGGATAGAAAATAAACCTTCCAAACAGACAAAAATCCAAAATGATTTATTCATAACAATTTTTTGAATTTCCTTACCATTAGTTTTTAAATAGTAAATTTTAAAAAAATTATTTTCGATTACAGGATTTAGCTCATTTCTAATGGAATTATATTTTATTTTTTCATTTTTATTATTTGAGAAGTTTATCGTGGAAAAAGCCAATTCTTTATGTAATTTTCTCTTCCTTCCTGTTTTGGGATCCAGTCGGTCATAGTCATATATTCTATAAGTTATATCAGAACTTTGTTGAACTTCAAGAAGCAACATTTTTCCATTTAGAGCATGGATCGTTCCAGCTGGAACATAAAATACATCTTTTGGTTTAACAACAAAAGTATTCAATAATTGTTCAATAGTCTTGTTGTTTAAATTTTTAGAGAATGTTTTTTTATCAATTTTTTTGTTAAAACCAACTGAAAGATTGGCATTTTTTTCGGTTTCAATAATGAACCATGATTCGTTTTTCCCAAATGAATTATGTCGGGCTTCTGCTATTTCATCGTTAGGATGAACTTGTATTGATAGTGGTTTACTAACATCGATAAACTTAATTAATAGTGGAAAGTTTATACCATATTTTGAGTAAACTTTTTCCCCCAAAATTTCAATAGGATATTTTTCAATTAATGCATCAAGTTTTTTATTTTTAAAGATGCCGTTGTTTACGACTGACACAAACTCTTTTATCACAGAAACTTCCCATGATTCACCAATGTTTTTTTCTAAGTTTTTCAAAGAAAAAAAATTTTTAATTTTTTTCCCACCCCATATTTTTGGGATTATTTTCTTTTTAAATGAAATTGGATAAAAAGAGATAGGTCTAGTCACTAGAATGAAAGCTTATTTTGAAATAAAACTAGGTAAATCTTCTATATTTTCGCAACAGAGTTGATTCATTATTTGTTGAAATTGTTTTTTCAATATCGAAATAGTATGATTACCACCCTTTGATCCAAGTGCTGCTGTACCGTACATAAAAGGCCTACCCATAAAAACAAATTTTGATCCCATCGCTAAAGCTCTTGCAATATCAGGACCACTTCTAAAACCACTATCTACCATTATTTCTATCTTATTTTCGTCAATATGTTTTAGAATTTTAAATAAGGATTTAATTGATGAATTTCCGGCATCAAGTTGTCTTCCACCATGGTTTGATACTATAATGCCATCGAAACCAATCTTTACTGCTTCCTTTGCATCGCTTACTGATGATATCCCCTTTAAAACTAAATTACCTTTCCATTGTTCTCTAATGGGTTTAACTATTTCTGGATTTATTCTGCCGGAAAATGTTTCATCCATAAACTTGCCTAATTGACCCATTGACATATTTTTTTTCATGTAAGGGGAAAGGTTTTTAAATTTAGGCTGCCCATAAATAAGTGTATTTATTGCCCAATTCGGCTTTCCAAGTACCTGCATTATATTTTTTAAAGTTAGCTTGGGTGGCATTGATAGGCCTGAAATAATTTCTTTAGCTCTGTAACCAAATGTTGGGACATCTGCTAACAAAACTAGAGTTTTACAACCCGAATCATAAGCTCTTTTTAAAATATCTTTCCTTAAATTTTTATCCTTTGGATTATACAGTTGAAACCAAAAATTACCATCCGTTAGTTTTGCAGTTTTCTCTATATCCATAGTTGTAACGGAACTTAAAATGAAGGGTATATTATGTTTCAAGGCAGATTTTGCCAAAATCTCAGAAGAGTTAGGCCATATAAGTCCTTGAAGTCCCAATGGTGAAATTCCAAATGGGACATCGTATTCGACTCCAAAAAGAATTGTTTTTGTAGAACTAGATTTATAATTTCTCAAATATCTGGGTTCTAATATAATTTCTTTTAAGTCTTGAATGTTCCGATTTAAATTTTCTTCATTATTGCAGCCTCCGTCTAAATAATCAAAAGCAAATTCGGGGATATTTTGTTTCGCTTTAATTCTTAACGATTCAATTGTTGGGTAATCTCTAATAATATCGTCATCCATTGTAATTCTCTTTAATAACTTTTCATTAATTATCTATATAAAAATTTTTCCTTTAAGATAGGTTTTTGCTTTACCTGAAATTAAAACATTATTTTTGTGTGCTTCACACTCTAATATACCTGTTCTCTCCGAAAGCTGAATACTTTTAAGTTTTTTTTTGTTTAATCTTCTACTCCAATATGGAATTAGTGAACAGTGTGACGAACCGGTCACCGAATCTTCAAAAATTGACGATTGAGGTGTAAAAAATCTAGAAACAAAGTCGCAATATTTACCTGGAGATGTAAATGCAACCCCCCCTGGATCAATATTAATTTTATCAAACTCGAACCTGTTAATTTTAATGTTTTCAATTTTTAATTGATTATCATAAACTAAAATAAAATCTCTGGCTTTCAAAATTTCAATAGGTTTGTAGTTTATAGCATTTTCTAAATTTTTCGGAAGTTTGCTCTTTTTCGGTTCTCTAAGTGGTAATTCAAGTTGTATTTTACCTTTAATAAATTTGCATTTTAAAATTCCACTTTTTGTATGAAATAAAATTTTGTCATCAGGATAATTTTGATACTGTTTTAAATAATGTGCAGTTGCCAAAGTGGCGTGGCCACACAAGTCCATCTCAATATTTGGAGTAAACCATCTTATATAAAAATCATTTTTATTTTTTATTAAAAAAGCTGTTTCTGACACATTATTTTCTTTGGCAATTTTTAAAAGTATTTCATCTTTTAGCCACCCTCTCAAAGGAACAACACATGCAGGATTTCCTTTAAAAACTTCTGAAGTAAAAGCATCGATTTGATAAATTTCTAGTTCCAAAAAAAAATTAAATAAATAAAAGTTTAAGCTGTCATTTTTTTTATTGCAAAAGTGATTTCAAAATCTTTATTTTGTAAAAAAAAAATATGAACGCTACAACAGCTAATTTAATAAATTCTATTTCTTTAATAACAGTCGGCTTATGGGGATATTTTGATGTTTTATCTCCTACCGCTCTTATCCCTGTTGCAATAGGGGTTTTTTTAATAGGTTGCTACAATGGAGTCAAAAATCAAAATAAAATTATTTCTCATGTAGCAGTGCTACTTACTCTTTTAATATTAATTGCTTTAGTTGGGATGAGATTACCTAAATCATTAGATAAAGGTGGTATTGGTTTGATAAGAGTAACTATTATGATTATAACTTCTTCTTTATCAATGATTTTTTTCATAAGAAGCTTTATTGCTGCTAGAAAAAACAAATGAAAACTTAAAATCCCGTATTATTGCAATACGGGATTAAGGTGGTACCTCCAGGAATCGAACCAGGGACACAA
>CENJ01150210.1_pt1 | contig 16048 bp, 16 predicted proteins | sample 356161 | NCBI WGS metagenome assembly CENJ01 (sample SAMEA2619531, study PRJEB7988) | marine metagenome | biome: marine biome (ENVO:00000447); feature: surface water layer (ENVO:00002042); material: "saline water (ENVO:00002010), including plankton (ENVO:xxxxxxxx)" | depth 5 m
TAGGCTCCCAGAGGTTGCCGGAGCCTTCGGACCAGTTGTCGCTGTTCGCGGGCTGATTGCTGGTGGATGTGTAGCTGTTGCCATTCACGCCATACCACTGCGCTTGGTTGTCGTTGACCTCGCCAAAGGGATCGTTGCTGCGCGAACTGTTGGCGTTGCCATGACACGGGCGCAGGATGTAGATGTCGCTGCGCATCGGCTCTGAACTGCCGAAGAAGCTCTGGGGCACGATGTGCTCAGCGTTGATGGGGTTGGGGTAGGTCACAAACCCACCTGGCTGTTGAAATCCGGTGTAGATGCACTCTACGTCCCCGTTGCCCAAGATGTCGGTGTACCCGTACATCTGCCGGCGCCCCTCGTTGTAGCCGAGTTGGTCGTGGTATCCGTCGTACCAGTTGCCCTTCAGCCACGTTCGCAAGTCTTGCAGGTAAAGGCCACCTGGAGGGTTGGGCTGGGCGGCTGCGCCGAAGGCCAAAAACAATCCCAACGCCCAGGTCAAGCATGGACGCAAAATGTGGGGATGGTGGCTCAGGGTCATGGCGGCGGCAAAATTTAGAGGAATATGTAAGATACGGAAACTCGCCGAAGTGCGATGGCTTTCCCCCCCTGTAGTTCTGACGCGAAGGGGGTGCAGAGGTTGCTTGTGCTCGTTGCGTTTAATCTCTCTTGAGCAGGCCATCGACGCTCCAGCGTCCACCACCTAAAGCTGCGGTCGTGGCAAAGCAGACCAGGTACAGCAGCGCCAGCTCTTTGTCGCCAAGCGGGTCACTTCCGTGCACCACAAAGGCGGCCACGCCCATGGTGAACGCCGCGGGAATGGCAGCGAGGCGCGTTTGGAGCCCCACAATCAACAGTGCCGGCGCCACCAATTCAGCGAGCACGGTCAGGATCAACGACATCTTTGGCCCGAGTCCCATGAAGTCGAAAAACCGCACGCCTTCTTCGGAACCCCATTGGGCGAGGAGGCGCTGGAATTTGGGCCAACCGTGGGTCATCATCATGCCCGAGGGCACCATGCGCAGCAACAGCAGACCCGCGTCTTGGATGGATGTGTTCATGTCTGTCAGGATGAACCCTTAATTTACAACCCAAACATCCTCCCATGCTTCGATTCTCGGCTTTCTTGATTCTCGGCGCCCTCCTCCTCTCGGGCTGTGAGTTCTGCGAAACGCGCGGCACCATCACGTTTGACAACACGCGCTTGTTCTGCAATTGCGACATCGAATTCCCCAACGGCGACGAGTATGTGGTTTTTGCGGGCGAATCGCAGACCTACGACTTTTTCGCCGGCAGCCGCACCTTCCACATCAACTGCGGTCCCAACGCCTACGGGAACACATGGACTTGTGCGCTGGAGGATGGCACACGGGACGTGTCCTTCGACGTCGATTGCGAAGACCAGCTCTACTTCGACCTCGACTTTTGACCTCGCTGCGCACCCTTTTGCTGGGCGTCGGGGCGAGCCTCGCACTGTCGATGTCTGCCCAGACGCCGCACGGCTTCATGGCCGTCAAGGAGGGGCATTGGACCGATGGTGCCAAAATCCTCTACCACGGCCGAACCTACCGACCTGCAGGCGCCAAGGACTTGTGCACGACCTGTTGGGAGGCTCGGGACCATTTCGAGCGCGCCCGCCGCGTGCGCATCCGAAGCTTCCTGATCGCCAACCTTGGCGTCTTTGAAGTCGCCCTTGGAGCCACCCAATTTGAAGATGTACGGGCGTTTGGCGTCTTCCATGGCGTTGTCGGGGGCGCATTGATGAGCTGGGCGGCCGAACGCGAAGCCAAAGTGCGACGCGAGGTCCGCGCGGGCGTCGAGGCCTTCAACCGCTGCCAGTTTCTCCCCTCGGCCGACGGCACCCCCTGATCATCGTTTTCCAACAAAAAACCCCGCACCGTGGTGCGAGGTTTCTCTTGGCTTGTGGGCAATACTGGACTCGAACCAGTGACCTCTACCATGTCAAGGTAGCGCTCTAACCAGCTGAGCTAAGTGCCCAGAGCGAACGCAAATGTACAGCGGAGTTCGCGAAGTGCAAGCGTTTGGGGTGGGGCAAAAACCAAAAGGGCAGCTAGGCCGATGTCGTACATTCATGGTTCCCAAATCAAGACCAATGAACCGCTTCTTCACACTTCTCTTGGCTGCTTCTTGCTTGACTGCTTTGGGGCAAGTGCCGGCAGATTCTTTGGACTACTCGAACTACGAGCCGATGGCTCGGGCGGAAATTGCCAGGGTCCATGCCCAATTCGATGAAGTCGCAAATCCCTTTGTCGCAGTGTATTTGGGCTCACAATTGCACGACTACTTCTATTTTCCTTTTCAGGGAAAGGATGGAACGGTGTTTGACTTTGCAGACCAAGACAACAACCTTGGTGACATCCCATTTTCTGAGGAAGATGCGCAATTTGAAGGGAGCCCAGGCCATCACCTCGTCGGAAAGAGTTTTCTGATCGAGTGGGAGTATCAACAATCAAAAATTGTGTGTTGCGAAGGGCTAAACAACACGTATCCAGCGATGCTCCCGCGCATCAAAAGCATTGCGCTGCTCGAGGATCATTGATCCAGGCGCTCCCACATCCATGCCACCTCGAACTCGTGTGCATCTGGTGCGAGTGTGATGAAGGGCAGCGCGCCCGAAAGGGCTGAGAGGTAAAGTGCTTCGCCTCTTTTCATGTCCTCCCGTGACGTGTAGAACGCCAAAATTTGGCCCTCGGTTTCGCTCATTTTCACGACCGAAATCGAATGAAGTCCACCTGTGGTTTCCATGCGTCCAACAAGGTTTGAGGCGACGCTGGTCACTTTGTCGAAGTGGCCTTTTTCGAATCCAAAACGAGTTTGTCTGAGGTACATTTTTTTGGCAAGCGTGGTGATGTTGAACTGAACGACCGCAGTTTAAAAACTTTGACTGTTTGGACAATAAAGTGTTGTCAAAAAATCAATCGTGCCAGCGGCAGGGTCTGAGAATGAGGAAGATACAAAAAGTGATGTCTGGCACTTACGGTTCAACGGATGCTGTGGAATATCCCCTCTTGATGGGATGGCGTGAGGGGCGCGGGCCCACCTATTTTTGCAACATGGCATCTGCCCCGATGAAACGTTTGTCTGAATTGGGTCCCGACGAGTGTGGGATCATCGAGCGCGTGGACACCCCGGAAGAGGTGATGGCGCTCGTCCAAATGGGCTGTTGCTTGGGGTCAGAAGTCGAGGTACGTCACGTGGCGCCTGCAGGAGGCCCCATGGCCATTTGCACATGCGGTCGCACGTTGTCGGTGCGCAAGGAGGCGGCGTCGCAGCTTTGGGTGCGCGTGGGCAGGGACGAGACCAGTGCGTCTGCCGCAGCCGCCGACAAGGCCTAAGCTTCGATTCAAGAGAGGAGGACGTGGGTGAGCCACGCCAGAAGGTAGGCCAGGCCCGTGAGGCTCGCGGCCTGCCCCAGGGCCCAGCGCCAACTTTGCAACTCGGAGCGCACGATGGCCACAGTGCTCAGGCACTGCATTGCGAACATGTAGAAGACAATGAGGGAGGCGGCGGAGGCGGTGGTCAGCAAAGGGCGTCCCGTCCTTGGGTGCGTTTCTTGAGACAAGCGCGCCTTGAGTTCGCTCACCTTGGGCGTGGAGCCGTCGGGAGAGGGGTAGAGGGTTTGGACGGTGCCCACAAAGACCTCCCGGGCGGCAAAAGAACTGAGGACGGCGATGCCGAGGCGCCCGTCGTAGCCAAGTGGGGTGACCACGGGTTCGATGGCGTTGCCCACGGCGCCGAGGACGCTCGTTTCAAGACGTTCTGCCGGGGGCATGGATTGACGCTCCTCGAACGAACCTGAGCCCACAAAGCCAAGGCCCCAAAGCACCACGCTCAAGATCAAAATCACCTGACCGGCAGAGCGTACAAAGATGGCGCCCTGGCGAACCATGTTGCTGGCCACCAAAGAGAGCTTGGGCAGGCGGTAGGCGGGCCACTCCTCAGCGTGCTCGACGCGGGGACCGTCCTTGGGAAGGGCGCGGTGCAACAGCCACGCCATCACCAGGGTGGCGGCCGTGCTTGCGAGGTAGAGGCCGTAGAGGAAAAGGCCTTGGCGGTTCATGCCCCACACCGTCCCGTCGGGCACGACAAAAGCAATGAGGAAGGCGTAGACGGGGAGGCGTGCAGAGCACGTCATCATGGGCGTCACCAGGATGGTGAGCAAGCGCTCGCGCCGGTCGGGGAGAGCACGGGCGGCCATCACGGCAGGAACAGCGCATGCCATTCCGCCAACCAAGCTCACCGTGCTGCGTCCTCCCAGCCCCAACTTGCGCAGGAACCGGTCCCCCACGTACCCGAGACGTGCCATCGCGCCGCTGTGTTCGAGGAGGGCGGTGAAGCCAAAGAGGATCATGATTTGGGGCAAAAAGATCAGGATGCCCGAGAGCCCCGCGAGGGCGCCATCCACAATCAAACTGCGCCACCACGTGTCGGGCAAAGCCCCCTTGATGGCGTCGATGCCCGAAGCCATCCAGCCGTCCAACAGGTCCGTGGGTACCGTGGCCCAGCTGTAGACCGCTTGGAACATCAAGAAGAAGATGACCCCAAACCCCAACACCCCCCACACTGGATGCGTCAGCAGGCCATCCAAGGCACGCGCCGTGGCGGGTGTGACGAAGGGCTGGGGGGTGGGGAGAATCTGTTTGATTTGGGCCATGCGCTCTGCCGCCTCTTCCAGTTGCATGGCTGCAGCGCTTTCCATGGCGTCGCGTGCCGATCGCCAGGCCTTTTGTGCTTCTGGGGACAGCCAGGAAGGCGTGTCGTTCATCCGCAGCAAGTGGCACAGCAGCCCTGGCGTGCTCTGGGGCACGAGGGGCTGCAAGGCGAGCACGCCTGCTTCCAACGAAGCTGGGACGGTGCGGATGGCTGCGCACGCCTTGGGGGCGGCGAGGAGGGGCGACCAGGCGGTGGTCCAGGCAGAGGGTTTGTCGCTTTGGGCGTTCATGACGCGCACCGGCAGGTCGAGGTCCTTCTCGAGCCGCTGGGCCTGGGCGTGAAGCTCCGACCGTGACGGTCCCGTGGGGTGCATGTCGTTGAGCAACACCAAGCAGGGGATGCCCAGCTCCCGAATCTGAAGGATCAAAAACAATTGGCCCTGCAACGTCCGGGCGTCGGCCACCAGCAGGATGACGTCCGGGTGGTGTTCGTGCTGGGCATCGAGAAGGACCCGTTGGGTGATGCGTCCGTCTTCGGTTTGGGCGTGCAGGTTGTAAATGCCCGGCAAGTCGTGCAGCAGCCAAGATTCGGCGCCTGCGTGCTTGCACGGAGCCACGGCCACATCGACGGTGACCCCCGTAAGGTTGCCCACCGACACAGAGGTCCCGGTGAGCTTTTGAAACACGGTGGATTTGCCCGTGTTGGGGTTGCCGACAAGTGCCAGTTTCACAGCGGCAAAGGTCGCAGGTTCGGTGCGTTGTGCAATCCCCCGAACGGGGCATTCAAGCAGGGTGAGGCGGTCATCGTGCCGTCAGCCATTTTCTCGGATCGACTGGGGTGCGATCGCTGCCCATCACCTTCCATACCTCAAAGTGCAGGACGCTGTTGTCACTTGAGGCGCCGCCCACGGTGCCCAGGAATGTGCCCACATCGACGGGATCGCCCTTCTTCACGGGGCAGTTGGTGAGGTTGGTGTAGACCGAGCGGTAGGCGCCGTGGGTGATGATGACGCTGGTGCCCGCGCCCGGCAAGTTGAAGACGCTCGAGACGGAGCCTTGAAAAATGCTCAGCGCCCTGTTCCCTGCTTCGGTGGTGATGTCAATCCCGTTGTTTTCAATGGTAATGCCACTGAGGGTCGGATGCGGTTGACGCCCAAACCCTTGGGTCACCACCCCCCGCATCACGGGCCATGGCAAGGTGCGTTGGTTCTGTTCGAAGGCTTCCGAGACGATTTTGCCTTCGGGGGTCAGCGCAAATTCTCCGGTCGCTGAAGCGCGTTCTGCCGCGAGCTCGGCTTCGATGATTCGCTTGATTTCGTTGCTGAGGCGTTGGCGCTCTTTTTCTTGGGCTTTTTGGGCTTTGCGAAGACGCTTTTCCTCGTCCTGCAATTGGTCCACCAGCGCGGTGCGTTCTTGCTTGTCTGCTTGGAGGGCGTCGCGTTCTGCGCGCTGCTCGGCCAAGGCTTGTTCCACCCCGGCCCGCTCGTCATTCAGGGTGACCCGAACCTCGGCGAGTTCGACCTGCGCGTCTTCGATTTGTTCGACCTGCTCCTTCCGAATGGTCGTGTAGGACTGCACCAAGCGGAAGCGCATCGCTGCTTGGCTGAAATCGTCGGCGGCAAACACAAACAGCAGAGGGTTGGTGCTGAGTTTCATGCGGTAGGCTTGCTGCACCATCTGCGCATACTCATCCTTGAGGGCCGCCACGTGCCCTTCCAACGTGCGGATTTCCGAATCCGTGCCGCGCATGGAGCGCTCCAAAGAGCGGATGGTCGCTTGGTGGTGTCGGACAAGCTTTTCCCGCAGCTCAATCTTCTTGTTCAGGAGACGCACCTTCTGAGAGGCATTGTTCCGGCTGCGCTTGGCCTGATTGAGCAGGTTTTCGGTCGTCTTGAGCTGTTGCGTGATGCGGTCCCGCTCTTTCTGCAAGGCCGCCTTGTCGTCGGACTGCGCCCAAACCCCACCCGCCATACCCATCCACAGGGTCAAGCAAAGGAGCACAGCCGCAGCGGGTCTGGGGAGGTTAGAGTTCCGTGCGTCGCTCAAAATCCTCGGGAATGTTGAACGGGAAGTCGTACGCGCGGCCGGCGCGACGGCGCTTGGTGTAGATGAGGGCATCGAAGATTCCCTCCGGTCCCTTGGCGGTCATGCGAACGCGGCTCGGCAAGCGGCCAATGTCGGTGTCGTCAAAATCGCTGCGCTCCACACGCACTGTGCGGGAACGCAAGAGGTCGTCCACCACGTCCTTGACCGGGTCAAATGTCTTCCCGTCCAGCCAGTACCGTTTCACGAGCAGATCCTCGGCGTCCTCGTCCTTTTTCTCCGCCTTTTTCTCCGCCTTTTCGAGCAGGCGCTCGGCCTTCTTGTCCTCGATTACAATGGACAGGCTGTCACCAGGCGCAAGTTCTTTGTTGTCCGTGCCCACGAGTTTGCGCACGTTGCGGTCGTACTTGCTCATGAGCACGTATTGGTTGCCGTCGACCTTGCTGACATAACCGTCTTCCTTGTCTGTCAGCATGAGTGGACGCCCCATGATGAGGTCTTGCACCACGTCAAAACTCACCGGCGCCTGCACCGCCTCTTCCAGCATGTCGTAGTTCCCTTGGAACACAAACCGCGACCCTGGCAACTTGCTCAGGACTTGCACGGAATCGGGGGTCAGAAGCATGCGCGCCGCTTCAACGCCGAGTGCCGGAGAGATGCTCATCCAAATGACGCTGTCCCGCGCCACGCGAACGTTCAAGGTGAAGGTACCCACCTTGCCCATGGCACTCGCCGTGGATTCAAATCGCACGCCAAGGGTGGACCAGTCTGAATCGCGTTTCTCGAGCTCTTCGATGAGTTCCGGGGCCTCTCGCAGGGGCAGGCTTGCCACCGTGGCGCGTCGGCCGGTCAGGCAGCCTGTGGCGGTCACCCACACGAGCGCAACAGCCCATCCCATGGCGCGGAGTCGGATCACGGGCGGGCGATTTTGGGGTTCAACACCTTCTCATCGCCGCCGGCCTCCAACGCGCGTCGCCACACCTCACGGGCCACCTCCTTCTCGTCCAAGGCCCAGCGGATGTCGCCCTCGTGCTCCAACGCCACGGCGTCGCCGCCCATGCCGTTTTCCTGTGCCCGAAGAATCCAATCCAAGGCATCGTTGTGGCGCCCCAACTTGTACAGGATGTGGGCTTGAGTGTCCATGAAGTTGCCCTCGCCGGGACGCAACTGGTTGGCACGGGTGCTGCATTCCAGCGCGCGCTCAAGCCTGGCCTGGCCCTCGGGCATGGCATGCCGGGTCGAGAGGAAATACGCGTGGTTGTTGAGGACAAACGCGTCTTCCATGGCGCGCAGGCTGCGCTCAAAGGCGACCTCCGATTGATCCAAGTCGTTCATCTCCCGCAGAGCGGACGCGAGCGCCGAGGCAAGGGCACCTTCCAGCATGGGGTTGTCCAACACCACGTTGAGCCCGCCCTCGTAGGCTTTGACGGCCAGTTCATGTTGCCCTGTCTCGCCGAGGGCCAACCCCCGGTAGTAGTGCAGCAATGGGTCGAGGGGGAAGCGCGCAATGGCACTTTCGGCATCTGCCGCCATGGGCGCCCATTGACGCAAATCGACGCGAATGGCCATGAGGTTGGTCCACGTTTCGACCGACCCCGGGGCCAGTTCAAGAAGGAGCAAGGCCAAATCAAGGGCCTCTTCAAGTGCGTCGTTTTGGTAGGCCCAATCGCAGGCCAATTCGACCACCGCAGGTTCTTCGCCGTGGGCGGCCATCATGCGCTCGAGCAATGTGCTGTAGGCGTCGCGGTAGGAGGCATCTTCTTGCGCGAGCAGCCCGTAGCCGAGCAAGACGCGAAGTTTGCTCTCCAGCGCCACATCGTCGCTGGACATGGCGCGCTTGAGGTGGGGAAGTGCGGCGTCAAGGTTGTCCTTGCGCGTGCACAATTCGGCAAGCTCAAACTGCACCAAGCCCCAATTGGGCCGCCGCTGGGCCAGGGCTAGAAGCTCTGCGAGGCACGCGTCCAAATCGTCGGTGGCCATGAGGTACCGGGCCCATTGCAGCTGGAAGATGTCGCTTTCGGGAAAGTCCTTTTTGGCGGCTTGGAGGAACTGTCCCAGGCTTTTGGGGTCGGCGGTTTGCTCGACCAAACGCAGGGCTTCGGTCCGCACGTCTTCGTCCTTGCCGACCTCGTCCTCGTAATTGCTCAAAAGGTTCAGGGTCGGCAAGACGTGGCCTTGGCTCAAAAGGCGGTCCGCGCATTCCAAGAGGGATTCCAAATCGCCGGGCCGCGCCACCACAAAGGCGGTCCAATCTTCTTCCGCCCCGGGTCCGTTGCCCTGTGCCAGTCGGGCGAGGCCGCGGTGGTAGCGGACCCACGTGTTTTGGGGTTCAAGGCTGGCGGCACGGTCCATGTGATTTTCCGCCGCCTCAAAGCGCTCGAGCTCCAAGTCAATTTTGCCGAGCTGGAAGTGAAAGGCCACTTCCCCGGGTTGCGCATCCGCGCACTTCAGAAAACTTGCGTAGGCATCTTCCAAATCTCCTTTGAGCAGGTGTCCTTGGCCTTCGAAGTACGCAAGCTGGGTTTCCTTGCCGTAGGGCACGTCTTCTTCTTGCCCTTTGCCCAACGACGACACAAGACGACAGCTGCTGAAGCTCAGGCTCAAGGCCAAAGCGAGCATCCACGTGGTCCATGTCGTGCGAGAAAACATCATCCTTGGGGGTTCCCTACGGTGCAGTAATCCCCAATGCTGGCGTCGTCAGGATGGCCGTGCCATGCAGCATGCGCGCCAATCATGGCGCCGTCCAGCACCGCGTGTTCGATGCGGCTTTCCCCGGCCACGAGCGCGTTGCTCACCCGGGAATCCGTCACCACGGTGCCCGCGCCCAAGGTAACGTGGGGCCCAATCACAGACCGTTCGATCACGACCCCTTCCCCGATGTGGCAAGGAGGCATAATCACGCTGTTGGTCACGGTGGCGGAGGCAGGCACAGGGTCGAGTCGTCCCTCTTCTTCGAGGATGCTGAGGATGCGGCTGTTGGTTTCGACGGTGACGGCCTTGTTGCCGCAGTCCATCCACTCAGAAACCTCCCCAGGGATGAACTTCAGTCCGTCTTGGGTCATGTTGCGAAGCGCGTCAGGCAGTTGGTACTCGCCGCCTTTCACGACGTTGTTGTCGATGAGGTGCTGCAACTCGCGGTTCAAGCGGGCGCCATCCTTGAAGGCATAGATGCCAATCATGGCGAGGTCGCCCACCCACTCTTGGGGCTTTTCCACGTAGTCGACGATGGTGCCGGCGTCGTTGGTGACCACCACCCCAAACGCTGACGGATCCTCGATGCGTTGGCAAAACAGCACCCCATCCGCCTCGGGGTCTATGGTGAAACCCGCCCGAAACAGGGTGTCTGCAAAGGCCACGACGACGGGGCCGTCCAGAAAGTCCTTGCCGCACAAGATGGCATGGGCCGTGCCCAGGGGCTGGTCTTGGTAGCGGATGTGACCGTTGGCGCCGAGACGCTCGGCCACGGCCACGAGTTCGCGTTCCACGTCTTCTCCAAACTCCCCCGTCACGAAGCAGATGTTGTCCACCTTGTCGTGGGCCGTTCGCACGATGTCTTCGACCAGGCGCTCCACAATGGGCTTGCCGGCCACAGGCACCAAGGGTTTGGGGACGGTCAGGGTATGGGGGCGAAGGCGGCTGCCGCGGCCTGCCATGGGCACGATGATGTTCATGAAGTTCCAGTATGGCCAAACCCACCGGCGCCCCGTACGGACGCTGGCAACTGTTCGACGGTTTCAATGACAGCCCATTCGACGCGTTCGTAACGCGCCAACACGAGCTGGGCAATGCGCTCGCCGTTTTCGACGGTGAACGGGACTTGGCCGTGGTTGATCAGAATGACGCCCACGTCCCCGCGGTAATCCGCGTCGATGGTGCCCGGGCTGTTGAGGACGGTCACGCCGTGCTTGTAGGCGAGGCCGCTCCGGGGTCGCACCTGGGCTTCGTATCCTTGAGGCAAGGCGAAGTGCAGTCCCGTGGGGATCAACGCGCGCTGTCCGGGCTGGAGCACCACAGGGGCGTCGAGTTTGGCGCGCAGGTCGAGTCCTGCACTGTCATCGGTGGAGTACGAGGGCAGTGCATGGGGCGTGTCGGCCACCACGGGAACCACCACCGCAGGGGGCGTTGTGTGCTTGCTCATGAACCGGGGAATTGGGGCTTGCGCTTTTCGAGAAACGCTGTGGTACCTTCCTTGAAATCGTGGGTGGTGAAGCATTGCCCAAACCGCTGAATCTCCACGTCGAATCCGTCCCGGCTGTATCCGGCGAGCACGCTGTCGAGGGCCGCGGCCAAGGCGGTGGGGGCGTTCTTGGCGATTTTCCCCGCCATCATGTGGGCGGTCTCGAGCAGCAATTCTTGGTCGACCACTTGGTTCACCAGCCCGCAGGCCAAGGAGGCTTCTGCGTCGATCATGCCGCCCGTGAGCACCATTTCCATAGCCTTGCCTTTGCCGACGATTTGGGCGAGGCGCTGCGTGCCGCCGTAACCCGGGATCACGCCGAGGCTCACTTCCGGCAGGCCCATCCGGGCGTTGGACGAAGCGATGCGCACGTGTGCCGCCATGGCCAATTCGAGTCCGCCACCGAGGGCGAACCCGTTGACGGCGGCCACCACAGGCTTGCGGCTTTGCTCGACCCGGTCAAACAAGTCGCGCTGGCCGCGCCGTGCCAAGTCCTCGCCTTGGGCTTGGTCGAAGTCCGCAAATTCCTTGATGTCTGCGCCGGCCACAAAGGCTTTCTCACCCGCGCCCGTCAGGACGATGACCCGCACATCGTCGTTGTCTTGGGCGGCCTCGAGGGCGGCACTCAGGGCGTCAATGACGCTGCGGTTGAGCGCGTTGAGCGCTTCGGGACGGTGAATCGTCAGGGTGAGGATTCCGTCCTCCAGGGATTTCAAAACAAGGGACATGAACGTGGGGTTGCGAGGTCGCGTTACAGGACCAAATTACACAACGCGACCCTCGGAATCCTGCCCCGGACGGCTTGACAACAAACGTTGTGTGTACGGATGTTGTGGACAACTCAGGATTTGGTCTGCGGGGCCTTCTTCCACGATTTCACCGGCCTGCATCACGGCAATGCGGTCGCACACGGCACCCACCACATTCAGGTCGTGGCTGATGAAGAGGAAGGTCAATCCGCGGCGTTCACAGAGGGTCTGGAGCAAGTCCAAAATCTCCGCCTGGATCCTCAAGTCTAGCGCCGCGACACTTTCGTCGAGCACCAAGAATTCAGGCGAGAGCGCCAACGCCCGCGCCAGCACAATCCGTTGCCGTTGCCCCCCGCTGAAACTCCCGGGACGCCGCGTGGCATCTTTGGCCGACAGCCCCACTTCCTCGAGCAATTCCCGGACCGACGGCCCCTCCGCCGCAAGGCGTTGGTTCACAGCTTCTTGCAGGGCTGCGCCGATGGTCATGCGCGGATTCAGGGCCGAGAAAGGGTCCTGAAACACGGGCTGTGCGAGCCGTCGAAACGTTCGACCCTCCGCGGCACCGCCTTTCCACATCACCTTGCCCTCGTCCGCGTGGTCCAGCCCCAGCATCACGCGCCCAAGCGTGGATTTTCCAGAGCCACTTTCCCCCACGAGCCCCACGCGTTCGCCCTTGCCAATGGCCATGCTTAAGCCTTTGAGCGCCTCGAAATGGGCCAGGGGTTTCCCCCAAAGGTTCTTCTTTGTCACATAGCGTTTGACCACCCCGCGCGCTTCCATCAGCGGTGCCCTGTCTTTCGCATGCGCATCGGTGGTGTTTGTCGCAGGCGACGGCATGGCCGCCAGCAATTCCTGCGTGTAGGGATGGGAGGGGCGTGTCATGACCTCGGCGCAGGGCCCCGACTCGACCACCTCGCCGTGCCGCATCACCACCACGTGGTCGGCGATGTCTTTCACCACGTCGAGGTCGTGCGTGACAAACAGCACCCCAATGCCCCGTGCGTCGCGCAGTTCCTGAAGCAAATCGAGGATGGCGCGCTGCACCGTCACGTCGAGGGCGGTCGTCGGCTCGTCGGCCAGCAACACCTTCGGGTTGCAGGCCAAGGCGAGGGCGATCATGACGCGTTGCTTTTGGCCTCCGCTCAGTTCGTGGGGGTATTTGCGCTCGGACCCCTCTGGCAAGCCGACTTCGGCGAACAAGCGCGCGACCTCGGCCTGGGCTGCCTCGCCGCCCAAGCCTTGATGAAGTTCAAGCGGCTCGGCGACCTGCGCTCCGACCCGCATCGACGGGTTGAGCGAGGACATCGGGTCCTGAAACACCATCGCGACGTCGCGCCCCACCGGAGCGTGATGCGCGTCCGGGGCCGCCCAAAGCGCGCCTTCCGGACCACGAACTTCGCCGCCCACGAGCTTGCCCGAGCCGGGCAACAGGCCCATGACGGCAAGGGATGTCAGGGTTTTTCCAGAACCGGATTCGCCGACGATGCACGTGGTTGCACCCGCCCAAACGTCACACGTCACTCCTTTCACGACCGGCGCTCGGCCGTCAAATGCGATGCACACATCGCGCAGGGAAAGGAGGGGGGAGTCGCTCACAGGCGGAAGTTACAGTGTGCCGCGGCTCTCTTGTTCGCGCTCGATGGCTTCAAACAGGGCCTTGAAGTTGCCTTTGCCGAAGCTCTTGGCACCCTTGCGTTGGATGATCTCGAAGAACATCGTTGGACGGTCGACCACAGGCTTGGTGAAGAGCTGAAGCAAGTAGCCTTCTTCGTCGCGGTCGATTAAGATGCCGAGTTTGCGCAGAGGCTCGAGGTCTTCCTCGATTTCGCCGACGCGTTCGAGGATGTCGTCGTAGTAGTTCTCCGGGACGTAGAGGAACTCCACGCCACGGTCTTTCAGGGCGGTTACCGTGCTGACGATGTCGTCGGTGGCGACGGCGATGTGCTGCACGCCCGCGCCTTGGTAGAAGTCGATGTACTCCTCGATTTGGGATTTCTTGCGGCCCTCCGCAGGTTCATTGATGGGGAACTTGATGCGGCCGTTGCCATTGCTCATCACCTTGGACATGAGCGCGGTGTATTCCGTGGAGATGTCCTTGTCGTCAAACGACACGAGTTGGGCAAAGCCCATGACCTCGGCGTAGAATTTGCACCAGGTGTTCATTTCGCCCCAACCGACGTTGCCGACCATGTGGTCGATGAACTTGAGGCCTACAGGTGCGGGCTTGAAGTCGGGGTTCCAGGCGCGGTAGCCGGGGAGGAACAAGCCGTTGTACTTCTCCCTCTCCACGAAGACGTGGATGGTGTCGCCGTACGTTTTGATGGCGCTGAGCACCACCTCGCCGTCGCCGTCGCTGCGGACTTCCGGTTCGAACTCGGCCAAGGCGCCACGCTTGGTCGTTTCCTCAAAGCTCTTGCGCGCGTCTGGCACCCAAAGCGCCACCGACTTTACGCCGTCCCCGTGCTTGTCGAGGTGGGCGTTGAGTGCTCCACCTTCCTTGAGCGGCGTGGTGAGGACGAGGGTGATTTTGTCTTGGCGCAGCACGTAGCTGACGCGGTCCTTGCTGCCGGTCTCAAGGCCTTTGAACGCCAGCGGCTGGAAGCCCCAAGCGGCCATGTAGTAGTAGGCGCTTTGCTTGGCGTTGCCGACGATCAGCTCCACGTGGTCCGTGCCGAACAGCGGCAGGAAATCGTGGGCTTCGGGAACGACTTTTTCGAGATTGGTGGTGGATTCGGTTAGCATGTCTTCCAATTCTTCGTGGAGGTCGTACAGTTCGAGGGTGTGCCGTCAAGTCGGGTCACAACCAGCTTTGGTGGTAGCCCTGCAACTCGAGATCGAGGGCTTGTTGGGTCACTTTCAGGGGACGGAAGGTGTCGACCATCACGGCCAACTCTTCGGTGCGCTCTTTGCCGATGCTTCCCTCGTACGTTCCGGGGTGGGGTCCGTGCGGGATGCCGGCGGGGTGGAGGGTGATTTGGCCTGGGCCCACTCCCGTGCGGCTCATGAAATCGCCGTCCACGTAGTACAGCACCTCGTCCGAGTCAATGTTGCTGTGGTTGTAAGGCGCAGGAATCGAGAGCGGGTGGTAATCGTACACGCGCGGCACAAAGCTGCAGATGACAAAGCCGTCCGTCTCGAAGGTTTGGTGCACCGGAGGCGGCTGGTGCACGCGTCCTGTGATGGGTTCAAAATCGTGGATGCTGAACGCGTAGGGGAAGTGGTATCCGTCCCAACCGACCACGTCAAACGGGTGGCTCGCGTACATGTAGTCGTGCAGCATGCCTTCCTTCTTGATGCGCACCTTGAACGGACCGTCGCCGTCGCCACGGATGTCGCACAGCGCACTCGGCGGACGCATGTCGCGCTCGCAATACGGGCTGTGTTCGAGCAGCTGTCCAAAGTAATTCCTGTACCGCTTGGGCGTCACCACGGGCGAAGCGCTCTCGACAATCAAGGCGCGGTTGTCGTCCGTCGTCCACTTGAACCGGTGCATCACGCCCCGCGGAATCACGAGGTAGTCGCCCGGTCTGTAGGCGATTTGCCCAAACATCGTCTCCAGCACCCCCTCGCCACGATGCACAAACACCACTTCGTCTTGGTCCGCATTTTTGTAGATGTCGTCGCGTTGCACCTTGGGCGGGGCGGCGAGGGCCACGGTGCAGTCGCTGTTGAACAGCGTGGGCACGCGCGATCCCAACCAATCCTTGCCGGGCTTCACGGCCCACCCGTCGAGCTTCCTGCTGAGCAAGTTGCGCTCGACGGCCGCCACCGGCCTCACGTCCTCGCTTCCCAGCACCTCCACGACCTGCGTCGGCCGCTGGCGGTGGTACAGAAGCGAGCTCATTCCGACGAACCCAATGGTCCCAAACAGTTGTTCGTGGTACAGTTCGCCATTCTCTTGGCGGAACTGGGTGTGGCGTTTGGGCGGGATGGCGCCCAGCTTTTGGTAGAACGGCATGGTGCCCGCAAGTTAGTCAGCCCGCCGCCGTTCAGGCACGTGCAGGCAGACCCGGCTCAAACGCGCCTCACTGCGCGCCCATCGCCCGCGCCCACCAGGGCAGCTTGCCCTCTTTGGTCAACGGCCACTGCAGGCTGAGCTTCATGCCCGGACGCAATGGAGAATCGGGCTTCAGGTTGTTTTTTCTGGCCAGGGCAGGGGTCCGGATGCCGTGCATTTGGGAGATCTGCCACAGGGTTTGGCCTTGACGGACGGTGTACCACGGCGTGGCCGCATGCGCCTTCTTCGGCTGCATGTAAATGCGGTCGCCCGCCTTGAATTCGTGCTGCTTGCCGACCTCGTTGTAGGTACGAATCTGCCAAGGCATCAATTCCAAATCCTTGATCAACGACGCCTTCGTGTCCCCAGCCTCGGCGTACACAAATTGCACCCCGTGCACGGTCGTTCGCAC
>CENJ01142269.1_pt1 | contig 16043 bp, 14 predicted proteins | sample 356161 | NCBI WGS metagenome assembly CENJ01 (sample SAMEA2619531, study PRJEB7988) | marine metagenome | biome: marine biome (ENVO:00000447); feature: surface water layer (ENVO:00002042); material: "saline water (ENVO:00002010), including plankton (ENVO:xxxxxxxx)" | depth 5 m
CCCCTTCCTGTTATTACAACATCACAAACATCAAGTAAATCTTGGACTGGGACTTTTTCTGGACAAAGAAAAATGTTATCTTTTTTATATTTAGATATTAAATCCTTAAAAATTTTTTTTTCTCCATAAAGTCTCGAATTGGGATGATTTTTAAAAATCCAAATTATATTTTCATTTGATTTATAAGCGAATTTAAGAGTTTCTGTGAATTGTTCATAATAGTCATTAAATATAAATTTTCCTGATGCATGAGGTGCGTCAGCAAAAGCGTGGCTAGCAAATAAAAATTTTTTTTTCTTTTCTTTATGTAGATTTTTTAAAAATTCAAAACCTTTGATATTATTTTGATTTGAAAGTACATAATCTTGATTTGTATACCAATTATTTGTGTTGAATTTAATTCTGTTTTTATAAAAATTATTTGCCTTTTTTTGAGAAATTTTTGATGATACGTGTTTAAATTTTCTCAAACTTATACAGTCAATCCCATTTTTATAATAATTTTTATCATATGAAATTATGCTAATACCGTTTTTGCTAAGTCTAAAATAAGCGTAATTTTTGATTCTCAACTTGGTGGCAATTCTCAAGGTAAGACCGTGGTTTCTTGAGCCTGTCTCTGTTCCAATTAAAATTTTTTTAATTTTTAATTTTTTTAAGTATTTTTGAATTATCAAAAATCTGAAAATACTACTAAAGTGTATCTTTAAAAAATAAAAATCTAATTTTGGATTTATAAATCTTTGCCCATAACGAATATTTGTGTCGTGAATCAAATCTCCAATAAGAATATTATTTATATCGAATTTATTTATTAACCAATTAAATCCATTAATCTTAATTTTGATTAATGAAATAGTGAAATAATATAAAGAAGCTAATAATAAAAATGGATTTAAAAATATTTTTTTTTTTGAAAAACCGCTTACAAAATTATTATAACCTAGTTTTATGTATGTGTTAATGATCATACTATTAGGTTTTTGATCCGTTAAAATTATTGTATTTAGTTTAAATTTATTTGATAAAGCTAAAGAAAATATTGAAAATTGAAATAAAGTATCAATCCTTTCTCGATCTACAAATAGCAAGTTACCACGAGAATTTTTTTTTTTTTCGTAAAATTTATATTTTTTATAAAAAAAATCTTTATCTATCATTAAATTATTTAGCTCATTTTTTTAAAAATAGCTGTCATCATATTTCCAACACCTGGTGGAGAAATTTTTTTTATTCTTTTTTTATATGTTTTGAGTTGTCTTTTTAAATTTTTAAAATCATTGTTTAAATTTGCATATGGGGTATCTAAATATTCATATCTCATCACAACGTTTAAAAAACTATTTTTTAAAAAAAGTAAACTTAAATTAACATTATTAAAATGAAATAAGTGTCCAGGGTGATTTTGATTAAAATCTTTATTAGATAAAAAAAATGTTAAATTATTGGAGTTGGGAGTTGCAGTTATATAAAATAAACCATTTTTTTTAACACATTTTGAGAGTTTTTTGATTATTTCCTCAAAATTTGGAACATGCTCAATTACACCTCTCATAATTATTAAATCATATTTTTCTTCAAAAACTTTTTTTATAGAAACTCTTCTTATGCTGGTATCTACCCTGGCGTCCTTATTAAAGTCATAACCAATCTTTTTTGATTTAAATAACTTTAAAAAAGTACCATTCCCACAACCATAATCTAATATTTTATTTTTTTTGTTATCTTTGTAATATTTTAAGATTATTTTTTTATCTAGTTTATATTGAATTTTTCTTAGTTTAAAATCATTATTATTTTTTAAATAATTTTGATTAAAATATTCTTTACTATAAAGATCTTTTAATTTTTGATTATTTGGTAAGGGATACTGGAATATAAATAAACAATTATTGCATCTATAATATCTTATCTTATTATGGGTATATAAATACGATTTATTCAAATTTATAATTTCTTTACAGATTTTACATTTCATATAATTTTTGTTTCTATAAATTTTTTTACCTTTGCTATTATATATTTTTGATCGTTTAAGCTAAGCCCTGGATATAATGGAAGACTTACGATATTATTACCAATTTCATAGGCATTTGGGCACGTTTTTTTGTTCCAATTAAATAAAGATTTATAATTTTTCATATTTGTTACTGACCTATAATGCACGCCACCACCTATTTTATTTTCATTAAGATATTTTAAAAATATATCTCTTATATTCTTTTGTTTGAACTTATTGGTATCAAAAACAAACAAAAATAAATGATACCCATGTTTATAATTGTATTTGTGATTTTTTTGTAATTTAATTGGATAGTTTTTTAATTCATTATAATAAGTATCATATAGCCTCTTCCTTTTTTTCCACATGTAATGAATTTTGTTTAACTGTTTTATTCCTAAAGCTGCATTTAAATCTATCATGTTATATTTTAATCCAGTGTGTAAAATATCATAATGTTGATATGGCAAATTCTTAGGAGTGTTATCTGGCATATATCTTTTCCATGCATCTCTACTCATTCCGTGTAAGCGCATAATTTTTACTGTATCTGCCAGTTTTCTATCCTTGCAAGTTAGCATTCCACCTTCACCAGTCGTAATATTCTTATTTGAGTAAAAACTATAACATCCAGAATAGCCAAAGTTTCCAACCTCTTTGTTTTTATATTTTGACTCAATTGCATGCGCGCAATCCTCAATTATTTTTATTTTGTATTTATTGGAAATTTTAATTATTTCGCTCATGTCACACGGTAATCCAGCAAAATGAACAATTAAAATAGCTTTTGTATTTCTATTTATCTTCCTAATTATTTCCTTTGGATCAATATTAAAATCATTTTTTGATATATCAGCTAAAATTGGTTTAGCACCAGATAAAATGATACTATTAATAGTAGAGGCAAAGGTCATTGGAGTAGTAATAACTTGATCAGTTTTTTTTAAATTCATTGATAACAAAGATAAATGGAGTGCAGCTGTACATGAGTTAACTGATATAGCAAATTTAGTTTTTTTAAAATTCGAAAAGTCTTTTTCAAATTGTTGCGTTATCTTGCCAGTTCCCAACCAAGAAGAGTTAATTACTTTTTTAACTGAGTCAATCTCTTCTTTCCCTAGAAATGGTTGTCCAAAAGAAATGAATTTTTTTTTCGCCACAATTGTTGTATAAACTAGTAAATAATCAAATACAATTAAAACTTGTTTAAATCTCTTCACAAATTTAAAAAATGATGTCAGTTAAAATTTTATTTAGATGTGACGCTGCTAATATTAACGAAATTGGCTCAGGTCATTTAATAAGATGCATAACAATTGCTAAAATACTTAGAAGAAATTATAAAATTCAGAAAAGAGAAATATTATTTTTAATTAAGACAAAAAATAAATATTCGTTAGGAAAAAAAATTTTAGATAAAGAAAATTTTAATTACAAAATCATAAATGAAAAAATTAAAGATTATTCATCAAAGGAATATGAAGAAATTATCAAATATAAATTTAAGATTATAGTTTTTGATCGTTTAGGTAATATAAATAAAAATTTTATCCAAAAAATTAAATTAATGAACAAAAAGATTATTTGTTTTGATGATAAATCAAAAAATAGATTTGATACTGACTTAAGTTGTAATCCATTGGTTTTTAATCATAACTACAATAAAAAAAATCATTATGCTGGAAATGAATATAATATTACACCTTCAAAACTTTTTTTGACCAAAAAATTTAAAACCAAAAAAATAAAGAAAATATTTTTATCATTTGGAGGATATGATCAAAAAAAAATTAAGGCTAAAGTTATATCTTTCATAAAAGATAATATAAATTTAAAATTTACGAAAATAATTAATTTAAATCAAAAAAAATTCGAAAAAAGGTCTAATTTTTTTAAAAGCATGATACATAGTGATCTAGTAATTTGTTCAGGTGGTTTGACAATGTTTGATTCTATAAATTTAAATAAAATAACGATCGTTACAAGTCAATTTAAACACCAAATAAAGAATATTTTAAGAATGAAAAAAAGGGGCACAATTATTCATTTAAAAATCATTAATCAATCAAATTTTAATAAGGCTTTTATTAAATTAAATAATACAACAAATCTTGATAAGATTAATCAGAATATGAAAAAATATAACAAATTAGATAAAATGAATATAATAATAAATAAAATTTATAGGCTATATGAAAATTGAATTTTTAAAACAATATAAAAATAAAATAGTATTAATCACTGGGGTTTCCGGTCAAATAGGTAGCTTCACAGTAAAGTTTTTTTTAAAACTTGGGTGTATAGTTTACGGAATAGATATTAAAAAATCAAAAATCAAATCTAAAAAATTTATTTTTAAACAATTTGACATTTCAGATGCGCTAAGACTTCAAAATTTTATAAATGAAATTTACAAGAAATATAAAAGAATTGATGTTGTTATTAATAATGCTGCAGTATCATATAAAACTAATTTTAAAAATCGAACTGGTGAAGAGTTGAAAGAAACTGTCGACATTAATCTTTTAAGTCCAATCAATATAATTAAAATTATATCTAAAAAACATAATAGTAAACTAACATGTAAAATAATAAATATTGGTTCTATTTACGGTGTCAGAAGTCCTGATTTCAATATTTATGACAATTACAATAATATGAATTCTGAAATTTACGGAAGTTCTAAAGCTGCTATCATACAAATAACAAAATATTTTGCAGTTCTGCTAGCCAGTAAAAATATTATAATTAACTGCATATCACCAGGTGGTTTAAAAAACAAAAATGTTCAAAAAAATAAATTTATTTCAAATTATTCGAAAAAAGTTCCTTTAAGACGAATGTGTAAAGAGGACGATCTAAAAATGGCTCTCTTATATTTTTCAAATAAAGAAACTAACTATACTACAGGGCAAAATTTAATTATCGATGGTGGATTTACATTATGTTAAAAAATGGAAAACCTTTTTTAATTGCTGAGGCTGGTATAAATCATGGCGGTAATTTATCATCAGCAATAAAATTAGTTGATCAAGCAAAATATTGTGGAGTAGATGCAATAAAATTCCAAACATATAAAACTGAAAAAAGAGTGAAAAGAAATAGTCAGATCTTTAATATTTTAAAAAAATGTGAGCTTTCTTATGAAGATTTTTACGAAATAAAGAGTTATTGTGATAAAAAAAAAATACTTTTTTTTTCAACACCATTTGACGTTGAGTCTGTTAACTTTTTGAAAAAAATCAAAGTTAAACTATTTAAAATTGCATCATTTGATATCTCAAATTATATTTTAGTTAGAGAGATCATAAAAACCAAAATACCAACAATAATTTCAACTGGAATGGCTTCATTGAATGAAATAAAAAAAATAGATAAAATGTTCAAATCAAAAAATATACCCCATCATTTTTTACATTGCATCTCAACTTATCCAAATAATGAAGAAAATTCATTTTTGAGCAATATCAAATTTTTATCAGAAACTCTAAAAACAAATGTTGGTTTATCAGATCATACAAATGACATTAATACAGCAATATATAGTTATATTTTAGGAGCAAGAATCTTTGAAAAGCATTTTAAACTCTCAAAAAATCACAAATGTGTTGATGGCCCGGTTTCAATAACTCCAGGTCAGTTTTTAGATTTAAGGAAAAAACTTTTAAAAATGCAAAAAATTCTTGGTCATGCAAAATTTGGGATTAGAGATACTGAAAAAAGCACATCAGTTTACAAAAGAAGAACAAAATAATGAGATCTCCTAAAAAATTATGGATGCAGTGCAAATTATTAATACCTGGAGGTAACGGATTAATTTCAAAGAGACCTGAAAGATATTCTGAAGATAAATGGCCTACATTTTATAAAAAAAGTAAAGGATTAAACGTATGGGATTTAAATGGAAAAAAATATAAAGATATGTCACAAATGGGTATCGGAACCTGCGTCTTGGGATATGCAAATCATTACATTGACAAAAGGGTAAAAAAAGCAATAGATACGGGAGTTAATAGCACCTTAAATAGCACTGAGGAGTTAAAGCTAGCAAAAAAGATTCTAAAACATGATAAGTTTGCTCAAAAGGTAAAATTTGCAAGAGGTGGTGGTGAAGCAATGGCAATAGCAGTAAGAATTGCAAGAGCTGCCCGAAAAAAAGATTTCGTAGCATTTAGTGGTTATCATGGTTGGTATGATTGGTATTTAGCAACTAATTTAAAAGGTAAAAATAGATTGAAAAATCACCTATTGCCCGGCTTAGAACCCTTGGGTGTCCCAAAAGCTCTTAAAAACACAATTTTTGGATTTAGATATAATGACTGTGATGATTTTAAAAAGAGGGTAAAAAATAAAAATTTAGCTGCCATCGTTGTAGAGGGTTGTAGATTTCAAAATCCAAACAGAAAGTTTGTCAGAGAAATAAACAAGTTTTGCGAAATCAACAATGTTTGCTTAATTGTAGACGAAATTACATCTGGCTGGCGCAATACTATTGGAGGCGTATACAAAAAATTTGGCTTGAAACCAGATATAGTTATTTATGGGAAAGGAATTGGTAACGGTTATGCGATATCCTGTATTGTAGGAAAAAAAAAATATTTAGATTACGCCAATGAATCTTTTATTAGCAGCACTGCATGGACTGAAAGAGTAGGCTTCGTTGCTGCCAATTCAACCATAGATTTTTTTTTAAAAAATAATGTACACTTGAAAATTGAAAAAAACGGAGAGTATTTAATAAATGAGTGGAAGTTATTGAGCACAAAGCACGGTCTCAAAATTAATTTTTCAGAAAATCCAGCGTTAGCATCTTTTTACTTCGATTATTCCAATCAAGTAAATTCTAAACTTTATAAATTTTTTACTGATCGAATGTTAGATTACAATTACCTTGCTGGAAATAGTATTTATTTATCATATGCTCACAAAAAAAGTGAGTTAAATAGTTACCTTAAAATTTGCGATAAAGTATTCAAAGAAATAAAAAATTTAGTTAATAATCACAGTAAAATATATAAACTTAAGTCTAGGAAAGAAAGTTTCAAAAGACTTACCTGATGAATGATTATATATTAGTTCAAGCAAGAACAGGCTCACAGAGATTAAAAAATAAAATTTTATTAAAAATACACGGTAAAACTATTTTAGAAATATTAGTATCAAGACTTAGAAAATGTAAAAATATACACAACTTAATAATAGTCACAACAAAAAAATCTAGAGATGATATTATTGTAAAAATTTGTAAAAAAAATCAAATCAATTATTTTAGGGGTTCAGAAAGCAATCTTATTAATAGATATTACAAGTGCGCGAAATATTTTAAGGTAGACAATATTGTAAGAATTACGTCTGACTGTGTGTTAATTGACCCTAAAATAGTTGACGAATTATATTCAGTTTTTAAAAACAAAAAATTTGATTATGTATCAAATACTACACCACCTGATAAAAGTACATTTCCTGATGGAACTGATGTTGAAATATTTTCGTTTAAAGTTTTGAAAAAGTTAAATCAGGTTTGCAAATCAAAAAATGATAAAGAGCATCTTACTGATTATATTTGGCGAGAAAATAAATTTAATACCTTCACATTGAAGAATAAGCTGGACCTATCTAAATTTAAATATTCTCTTGATTATAAATCTGACTATAACTCATTGAAAAAAATTTTTAATGTTTTAAAAAAAAAAAAAAAATTTGGTTATATGAAAGAGGTAATAAACATAATTAAAAGAAATAAAAAGATGTTCAAGTTAATGAAAGATTCACGTGAAATGTATTTAAAAAATAAAAAAATAAATGAAACCAACGGTATATAAAATTAAACATAACAAAGTAAGTTTTAAAACTTTAAAACAAATAATTTTTCTAAAAAAACAGGCGTGGGATTATAGCTTCAAATCTCACCTTTTATGGATTAACAATAATTTAAAAAAAAACGATACTCATATATTGCTAAAATTTAAAAATAAAATAATAGGATATACAATGTTAAGGCATAAAATTTTAATTTTGGAGAAAAAATTTAAAGGAGTTCTTTATTTTGATACTCATATCATAAGAAAAAATTATCGTGGAAAAAAATATAAAAATTTTAAATTTTCTAATTTACTAATGAATAAAGTTCTAATTGAAATTAAAAAAACAAAGAAAATTTCAATTTTAAGATGTAAAAAAATTCATGAAAAATATTATAAAGAATCTAAATGGCTTAGATTTAATAAAATTAAGTTTAATGACAAAAAAAAACTTATTACAATGGTTTTTTCGGATAAACCATTTAAAATAAAGGGAAATGCTTTGATTAATCTCTAATACTTTTTTAAAAATAATAATACATTAACTTAAAAATGATATTAGCAATAGGATAATCTTAAAATAAATAGGAATTATAAAATAGAATAATAATTAATTATGTGTGGTTTTGTTGGTTTTGTAAAAAATTCAGATACAAAAAATTTTGATAAATCTGTGATTTTAAATATGAATAGGTCTCTTTCTCATCGGGGGCCAGATAATGAAAATTATTTCGAAACAGAAAATTTAAGTTTAGGCTTCAGTAGATTATCTATCATAGATTTAAATTCTAGAAGCAACCAACCAATGAAAACGAGTAATAACGAATTTATAATAGTGTTTAATGGAGAAATTTATAATTATCTTGAGATTCGAAAAGAACTTACTCAATTCTTCAAATTTGATACAACGGGAGATACTGAAGTCCTTCTAAATGCTTATAGACATTGGGGCACGGATTGTTTGAATAGAATTAAAGGAATGTTTTCATTCTGCATTTATGACAAGAAAAAAGATATACTTTTTTGTGCAAGAGATCATTTCGGTCAAAAACCCTTTTTTTATTTTTATCATAACAAAAAATTTATATTTAGCTCTGAATTGCGAAGCTTGATTAAATTTCCAATAATAGAAAAAAAAATTAATAAAAAAGCAACGGTAAACTATTTTCATTACGATGCTTTTGTTGGTGACCAAACTATTATTGAAAATTGTTTTAAGTTAAAACCTGCTCATTATTTAATTTATGATTTCAAAAAACAAACTTTAAAATTTTCAAGATACTGGAAAAACAATTACAAAAAAAAAAATTTACCTCATATTCAAGAAGAATTCGAGAATGTTTTTCAAAATTCATCAAAAATTCATTTAAGGTCTGATGTACCAATAGCTATATATTTGAGTGGAGGAATTGACTCAACTTCAATTGCCTGTATGTCAAAAAAAGTTTTAGCATATGAAAATTTAAAAGCTTTTACATTAAAATTTGGAGAAAAAAGTTATGATGAAGATTTAGAGGCAAAAGACACTGCAGATAAATTAGGAATTCCAGTTGAAACTGTATTAATCAAAGAAAACGAAATATCCAATAAAATTTCTAATCTTATAAATAAACTAGACGAGCCACTAGCGGATGTTGGTTATATTTCAACAGGCTTAATTGCAGAAAAGCTTCAACAAGAGAAATTTAAAGTTGTACTTTCGGGTGATGGAGGTGATGAATTATTTGGTGGATATGAACCTTTCCTAAAATTAAAATATTTTAATTTTTTAAGAAAAAGTTTTCTTTCTCAAAAATTAATAAACCTGATTTCAAAAGTTTTAAAAGATGATTTTAGTTATATGCACTTGGCATACAAAATTGAAGTATTTAAAAAAGGATTTTCAGCTGATGATGAATTTTATAATTCAAGATGGCTTTGCTCTTTTTTACCTGAAGAAATAAACGAAATTTTAAAAGAGGGAAATTTTAAGGATAATTTTATAAATCATAAGGTCTACAATTTTATTAATGAAATTATTAAAGAAACAAATTCCAGTGATCAATATGATAAATTGCTTAATCAATACCAAAATTATTATCTTCCTGAATTAATTTGTAGCCATACTGACAAGGCTAATATGATCTTTTCGATTGAAGCAAGAAGTCCATTTTTAGATAAAGATCTGTTTAATCTAATGAACAGTGTAGAAAATAAAAAAAAATATAATGCAAAATATTCAAAAATTTTTTTAAGGAACTTTTTAAGTAAAAATGGTCTCCTCAAAAGTGCAAAGCAAATAAGAAAAAAAGGTTTTGCCTTTCCAGTAGCAAAGTTAATTAATACTGTTTTAAAAGAAAAAATTGAAAAAAGTTTTAAAAAAAATAATTGCTTAGAAAGTATAATTGACTCAAAATACATTTATAAATATCTTAATGATCATTTTGAATATCGTAAAAATAATTTCAAAAAAATTTGGAATTTGTACGTATTAAACGAATGGATTAATCTTAATCTTTAATTTTTTTAATAATCTTATTTAAAATATAGATAGATTTTAAAGCGTTCTTATTATTTTTGATTGAATTCTCTTTATTCGATAAAACGCTCTCAATCATTTTATCTAGTGGATTTCCTTTGTATGAAAGAAAATTTATTTTATTTATTTTATGTATTTTTTTTTGAGAATTAAATGAATATATAAATTTAAATGTAAAATTTTTTACCTCAAATGAGTAGCTCAATTCACCTTTAATGTTTTTAATGAGATTAAATCTTTTAAATTTTTTTAAATCTATTGATTCAGACAAAATATAAAGATCATGATATGCATATCTAAAAAATAGATCTTTTTTATCATTACTAAATTTTTTTCTAATTATTACATTTTTTTTCTTTAACCTAATTTTCTTTTCCTTGTATCTTTCAATATCTGAAATATATAAATTACATTTATTTTTTCTTGTTTTTTTTACTAGATCTTCAGATTTTTTAGTTTCAAATGTTAAAGGTTTCTCACAAAATATGTTTTTACATTTTGGAATAAAATGCTTACAAATTTCATAATGTTTACTTGTATTTGTTAATACAAATATCCAATCAATATTTTTACAACTTACTTTTTTGTAATCATCTTTGCTTCTAAGTATTTTAATAATTTTTATCTTTTTTTTAAGACGTGAAATAAAAACTTTGCCCCATTTTCCTTTTCCTAAAACTATTGCTCTTTTTTTTTCATTAAAAAGATTAGGTGACATCCGAATACCAATTATTTCCAACTCGCATCTTTTTATTTTGCTTTCTTAATTTTATTGGACCTAAACTAAAAGGTATATCGAACTCTTTGTCTTTTTCTGCTTGGTTTACGAGTGCAGTTAATACATGATCAAATGAGTCCATAAATCTTGAATCATCTTGTTCAAATTCAAGCGGTTGATTTTTTTCTAAAAAATTTTTGATGATAATTTCTAAAGATTTGTCTTTACTTATCCTTCCAATTATCATTTTTTTATTACCTTCTCTATTTAAAAAACCAGCCTCTCTAAATAAAAAAACATCGCCATATAAATCAATAGCAACGGAAATCTGAGTAAAACCAAATTTTCTCATTTGTTTTCCGTTAACCTTAATTAATCCGCTATCAACCTGTCCTTTGAAAAGAGTTTCTAAAGAATAACCGTAATCCACATAAAGATTTGGGCATAATTTTTTTTTTAATTCTTCAAATTTAAAAATATTCTCTTGAAGTTTTTTTCTTTCCTCTGAATTCATTGATTTATCTAATCTATATTTTCTTTCTGTATCTCTTTCTGTAGAATGATCAGTAACGCTTTGATAGTCATCTCTTAAAGTTAAAAAATTGACCCCTTCGCCATTTAAAACATTTTCATTAATTCTTTTTATTAATTCTGGAATTTGAAGAAGTTGATGTAAATTTTCTGGAATTATAATAAAATTAAAACCAAATTTTAAATTTTTGTTAATCTGATTTCTTTTTTTTAAAAAAGATATAGTGTTGTTATATACTTGCTTAAACCCCTTCCTTACTCTTGTAATAAATTCATAACTTTCAGCGTCTACGCCGTATAAAGAAATTCTGAGAGAGTCCGAATCCCAAATTCCAGGATTTTTTTCTAAAAAACTTTCTGTCAAAGAATAACCGTTGGTGATAATTGGTAATTTTATATTTTTTGATTTAGCATAATTAACTAATTCACCAATTTTCGGATTAGTTAACGGTTCCAACCCACCAGAAACTGAGTATGAAGTATAATCAGGACTATCGTCAAAAAGTTTCTTATACATTTCTAAAGAATCATCGATTATATTTAAAGGATATTTAGCTTTTTGATTTCGACCACAAAAGCCACAATAAAACATACATGAAACTCCAGGAAATAAGGCAATTCTCTTTGGAAAACTATATTCATTTTTAATTGCTTTCTCTGTTAAATAAGAGAAAGGTATAATAGAATTCCAATACTTTTTTGCATAACCATTTTTTAAAATCAAATCTTGTAACAAATCGGTTTCTGAAATTAACTCGTTAATTTTTAATAATTGATCTTTATTTAATTCAAATTTTTCTGAAATTTCTTTTTGTGTGATCCAAGGTTTATTTGAAAAAGTTTTTACTATCTCTTTGATTATATTAATTTGACTGTCTAAATTTTTTTTTTCAGTTTTAGGATTAGCTAATAATATTTCATTGTAAAAATTTTTTTTTACAAAGTCTGCATGAATATCATCAGTTGCTGTGACCCACTCAATTAATTTATCATCAATGTACATTATATTTTTTTTAACAATTCTTTTGCAGTAGTAATTGAAGTATTCCATTTTCCTGAAAAAAGTGTGATAATCTTTTTATTTACAAAATCTATTCTATTCAATCTTTCGTCTGTATTTTCTTTATTCAGATCAATGGCTCTTATAAGGTAAAATGATCCAACAAATTTTGCTTTATCCAAAAATTTTAAAAAATTTTTTCCATGATTTACAATTTCTAAAAAATTCGAATATTTTTTATCTCTTATAAGACCCTTATGAATTAAATTTGACTTATACGACTTAAATTTTGGAAAATAACCTTTTTTAATCTCTATTTTAGAGAACTTGTTACTACTTAATAAATGATATTTTGTTCCTACATATGGATCTAAGCACAAAAATTTACCATCTATTATCATATAACTGTTATTATTAAACGTTTTAGGTAACTTTACAACGGTTTTTTCAACAAGTTCAAATTTATATTTTTTTTTAACTTTAATTCCAAGATTTTTTAATATCAAATTATTATTTTCATAAGCAGCTATAATAATTTTATCGTATTTTTTTAAATCATTTCTACTAAATCTTCTTTTTAATTTAAGATTTATATTTTTTGACTTCTTAATTTTTTTATCAATAATTTTTTTAATTTTGAATATGTTGATATTCTTTTCGGCAGAAGATATTGTTCCTTTAACATTTTGTAATTCATCTAAGAAAACCTTTTTAAATGGTAATTTATTTTTTTTTAAAAATTTGATATACTTACTGTATGAAGTTTTAGTTTTTTTTTTTGCTATTCCATAATAATTCTTAGTATAACCAAATATATTTTGGCCATAAAAATTCAAGAAATCTTTGTTTGAATTTTTGACTTCTAGCAATGTTTTGACAGACCTTGGATAATGATATCCTAAGTGAAATCTTAATTGATTAGATGATGAAGCACCTTTAAAAATACTATTTTCTTTTTCATAAATATCTACTTTAAATTTTCTACTTAATATTAATCCTGCACCAACTCCAAAAAAGCCTGCACCTATAATTGCGATTTTTTTCATTTAAATTTTTTGGTTTATTTTGAAAAAAAAATATCCTTTTTGAGTCTATAAATCAAACCGATTACCTCAAAAAATGCTCCAAAAACTTTAAATCTACTAAATTTAGAAACACCGTATTCTCTTTTAAAAAAGTTCACTTCTATTTCGCAAAATTTAATTTTGTTGTACATCGCAGCAATCGCCATATATCTGTGATAATTTTCTTTAAAAACAATATTTCTTACATAGTCTTGCTTAATTATCATAAATTGAGGGCTAGGATTTTTAACATTTTTAATGTTTAAAAATATACTTAATAATAACTTGTAAATGATTCCACAAAATTGAACAAATAACGAATAATTTTTATCTTGATATCCAATTACTAAGTCATAACCATCACCAACTTTATCAAGAAATTTTTTTATATCTTTTGGATCATCTTGATAATCACCATCCATAAACAATAAAAAATCAGTATTTATTTGATTAATAGCCTTTGCAATAGAAAAAGTTTTTCCAATATTATGATCATTTTCAATTATTTGAAACTTATTTCTTTTATTTTTTTTTATAAAAGATTTAACAAGATTTTTGCCATTGTCAGTTGAACAATCATCAATTAAAAATACTTCACAATTAAAACCATTTATTCCTGATAGTTCATTATCAAGATCTTTTAGTAATCTTAAAATATTTCCTTCCTCATTATAAAATGGTATTACTACAGTTATTTTTTTCATTAAAATTATTTGCTTATATTATTTTTTTCTTGATTTTTATATAAAGAACTTATTATTACATCATCTACCGTGATATCGTTATAACTAAGAAATTTATTTAAAAGAGATAATTCTTTTTTTTGTTTTTCATCAAAAATATAATAATTAGTAATCACATAATCAGCTTTGTCTATACTGTTAACTATTTTGAATCTCTTTCGTTCATCTTCTTTAAGAGAAAAAAGAGAATAGAATAGCTTATTTTCACTAAGATTATATATTTCTATTTTTTTTCTTTTATCTATTTCTAATATCTTATTTAATTGTTCTTTATTACTCAAAGCCCAATAATCCATATCAAATTTTCTATTAAAATCTTTGTCAGCAAAAGAATTAAAGAATACTTGTTGATTGGGGTGATTATCAAAATTCCAATTTAAAAGATAAAGGATTTTGATTATAGAAATAAAAAATATGAATGGCCTTAGTTTATTATTTTTAATAATCAAACTATTTAAACCATAAATAGCTAGAATTACTATTGATGGATAAAGATAATAAAAATGTCTCCAACCATTATAAAGATTTGGTTGAAAAAAAATGATAACAAAAACATGGCCTAAAATTACAAAAAAGAAGTATAAATACATAATAAAATTCCTTGTGAAACTATTATAATTTCGCAAAGAATTTTTTAAAATAAAAAACAATCCAATTAAAAAAAATATTATAAATAATATCGGTGTGGTGATAAAAATCCATTGAAGTGTATAATATTTTGGTACTGAGCTGCTTAAATAAAACTTTCCATTGAAAAAGCTTTGGATAATATAATCCCATTTACTCATTTCTTGGAAAGCTATCAAAAAATTATTAATAGGATTTGTCCACAAAAAAGGCCAAAATAAGTAAATAAAAATTAATGAGCTAAAAAAATACAAAAATATATAATATATTTTTTTTCCATAATTTTTATTTTCATTTTGAGCAAATAAAAAGATAAACATAGAATTTTGAAATAAAAAATAAATTCCTGCAATTCTGTGATCGACGATCAATGCGGTAAATAAAGAACAAAGTAAGAGATTTTTATAATTTTGGTTTAAATAAAATTTTAAAAAGAAATAAGACGAAATAATTACAATAGATAAAAAAAATATATCTATATTATTATAAAAACTGTTAGCAAATATTCTTGGGGTTAAGGCTAAAAATAAAAAACCAATTAAAGATACATATTTGTTTTCTGTTATTACTAGTAATGTTTTATAAAAAAAAATTAAGCTTACAAAGTAAATGATAAAATTAAAATAATGCCTTAAAAGAAACTGATTATATTTATCTTTAACATTGAAAATTACCTCAAAAATTCCATGAAAAGCTGAATAATAAGATCCATAAGATTTCCCAACATAATCAGTGTTTAATAGCTGAATATTTTTATTACCTAAAACACTGTTTGTAAATTCGGGAAAAATTAGTTCCCCTAAGTATCTTAATGTTACAAATCCATGTATCCTGTTTGCGTACTCATCTTGAGATACACCATAATCATCTACGATAAAAAGACAAAAAATGAAAAAAGTAAAAAAAATTGAAATTATTACTAAACTGTTTCTATCATTGAGCATTTAACTTTAATAACTTTTAATGAATCTAATTTCAAAAACAATTTCTACAAAAATTTTTTTCAGTGCATAAATCAAGCCAATTGAGTTATTAGTAC
>CENJ01019426.1_pt1 | contig 16042 bp, 34 predicted proteins | sample 356161 | NCBI WGS metagenome assembly CENJ01 (sample SAMEA2619531, study PRJEB7988) | marine metagenome | biome: marine biome (ENVO:00000447); feature: surface water layer (ENVO:00002042); material: "saline water (ENVO:00002010), including plankton (ENVO:xxxxxxxx)" | depth 5 m
GCAGTGGGTCAAGCGACGATTCTGGCAGTGGGTCAAGCGACGATTCTAGTAGCGGTTCAGGCGATGTTTCTGATGGTAGTTCAACAACCAACACAATAGTTCAGTCAGAATTTACATTTTTAACGGCCACAGCTACGGCTGGAGAAAGTACTATTCAGGTAAATGATGAGTCTATTTTTTCTGTAGGCGATACTATTGTTATTGACCCTGGGGGTAGTTCGGCTGAGAATCATACTATATCGGGATTTGGTTCAATTATTTTAGAAAATAATTTGTCTTTTACTCATCAAGTAGGAACACGTGTCGAAAAAACATATGCTGTAGACTGCTCAGATATACCTCCGAATTGCAGAACAACAATAGATCAACTAACTGATGCCACCACTTCTGAAGATACTGATGAGTTTATTATTTCTAGAGGTGGAGAAACCTTTAAGGTCTCAACATATGAAATAATTAGCAAGTTACTGGACGATACTAGACTTGCCGCAAAAATTGAGGAGATAGTTCAGTCAAGTAATACAAATACTGATACAAGTAACACTACTCAAACCGCTAGTATAGGCGGATTGATTGACACAGAGCTTCATCAGGCGGCTCAGCAGCTGAGCACAACGTATCAATTTCCTGATTTTGACCCCGATAATCAAGTAGTATTTTATCAATCTGCTGATAAAAATAATGCATTAAGAATGCTTATTCCAGGAGGTAGTGGTGTTAGCTTGGGCAACGATAATGCAAGTCAAGGTTTTACTATTAGTTTAAGCGGAGAGGGTTTAGTTTCAGTTGGCGCTATAAGAGCATTTGAGTTGTCGGGATTCATCGCTTTGTTTAGATTTACCAAAGCTAGCGATAATTGAAACGATAACTCTTAATTATTCTTTTTAGAATTAACGAACTTGCTTTTGAGTTGTTCTATGAGTTCTTTTTCTAATTTAGGGTCTAGGGGTTTTATTTTTTGATATTCTTCAAGGCTTTTTATTGCCTTGGTTAGGTCTTCTTCTCTTTTTTTATATTCTTTTTTAGTAATTTTTTTTTCTTTCATAACTTAAAGGCTGGGAACTCTGGCAAGATTTGGTATCGTTGTGGGAGTGTTTTCGGTTATATTGGGAATATTACTTACTTCTGTAGGATTAGTATTAAAATCACTATCTATCAAATACCATTTTTGATCATTAAAACTCCATATGTTTTTAGTGAGATATTTTTTCTTTGGGTCATCTTGCCCGTTAGTTTGACCTGTTTTTTGTTCCCATTTGTACCACCCTACTCGATTTAAATTAGAAAAATCTGGTTTAGGGGCTATATAAAAGTAAGGAAAGCTAAAATTCGCAAAGTAGATCCAGGAATTTATATCGTCAATATACGCCCAACACCGCAAATCTCCTTTAATGGAATCCATTTCAGAAGTAAGATACATTGGGCCCACATAATCCACCGAATCATCGCCTCCCATGTCTTTAGGTGTAAAACCTATCCAGTTAGATATATAAATGTGTCCTGCTTGTACGGATTGTAGAAGCGGTGGATTTGTATAAAATGACCCATGAAAATCAAAAGCTGAAGGATTATACGGGTTGCTAGCTTTTGTCATACTAAAATAGTGATAGTTATTTTCTGGAGCTATGGAATCACCTATATTTTGAGTAGCCACGACGTACTGAGATAACTCTAAAAAAGTTCCTACGTGATTTTCTACTGTATTACCTGGCGAACCTGGGAGAGTGTCTGCAATTGAATGTTTTGGGACAGGAAATTTATAGAGGTTTCCTCTGCTGTCTGTATAAAGAGTGGTAATATGAGAATAAATATATTGAACCGTTGCAACTTCTCCTATTGTTAATTTTTTGGTTTTGTATGCAACACTGGCATCATTACACGGAACTTCAACATTGTTTGCGTCTTGACAAAAATCAACAGTTGTTAAACCGCCGTCAGGATCAAGAAAATTATCTAAATTACCGCCGTTTACTGGAGTGGTAATTCTTTTTACGGTTTCACCTGTAACTGGATCAGTTTCTTCATACCCTGGTTGTTCTTCTGGATCTGGCTCGGCAGGCTGACCAGTATTTGAATCAACTTCAGGAGGTCGCGCTATAGAATTATTATATACTTCGACGGCTTGAGCAATTGTAGCTTTTTTGGTTAAAGGAATTCTTTCGTTATTTCCGTCTCCATCAGCATCTTCATTTGTAGCTATTATTAAATAATCTTTTTCTGAAATTGGTACAGCTGTATCAAAATCTTCAAGCTCTCTAATCTTTTTTACATTTTCTGTGTTTTCTGACATAATAAATTATACTGATTAGTGTTTATAAATTCAATTCTTATTTTTTGGAAGATTGAGTGACGCATTCGCGATACCAATATTCTCCTCCGTCTCTTAAGCTTTGGTTAGCATACCTAAGATATTCCATGTGACTTTCTATTAAATCTATTTTTTCTCCAATTTGGTGTGACGGTGACTCTTCTTTAATTTCTTTAAGAATTTCTAAAACAAAATCAATATAAGCGCAAGTATTTGTAGGTATTTCAGGAGCCCCTTTTTTTAACTCGTCGATAATATTTTTTCGGGGCATAATGATACATTACAAAAATTACTTCTTTTCTTCTTTCTCTTCTCCCTTTTTCTTTTTATTTTTTAGAATATTCTTTTTAATAAAATCAGGAAGTTTCTTTTGTTTGTCTGTTAAACCGCTGTCGTCTTTTTCTTCTTTGTCATGCTTGTCAGCTTCTGCTTTCTTTTTCTTAAGCAAGTTCTTTTTAATAAAATCAGGAAGTTTCTTTTGTTTTTCAGTTAAGCCTGATTCGTCGTCTTTCTTTTCTTCTTTTTCGTGCTTTTCGGCTTTTGACTTAGAAGATTTTTGAGCTTTTTTAAGTGCTTCTTTAGAAGGGCGATCTTTATCTCCAGGTTTTGCAGGGCGATAGTTTTTTCCCATTCTTTGCTTTTTCATTTGAATATTATGCCACAGACCGTGTCCAGCATCAGACTCTTCTACTTTTTTAAGAAGTTCGCTATGAGAAGCGCCAGGCATGAAAATTTCTTTTTCACCAGACTTTGCTTTGTGGATTTTATCCATCCCCATTTTCTTGGCCATCTTCATGGCTTCACCTGGGTTATCAAAAGTATATTTCGACATGTTGTGAGCAGATCTTGTTTCATCAAGTTCGTCAAGAATAATGGCTTCGATCTCGCTGTCAGTAAGTTCGACTTCAGAGCCTTTTACTTTAGTTCCAGCGCGCCATTGTTTGCAAGACCAGTATCTTGCTTTTGTGTTAGGCCCAGGATTATCGCAGTTGTGGCGGGCACGAAAGCTTTTGCGGCGAGCAGGATCATCACGTTTAATTTCCATGTTAGGGTCGCCAAAATTTACTTTTACTACATTTCCTTTTTCATTTTTTACATAAACAGAAAACTTCTTTGGTCCGCCAGGAGTTCTGAATGGTTTATTAAGCTTTTTGCCTTTTTTATCTTCTGCCGCCCAAATTTCATCTTCAACGATTTCTTCAAAGCCTTCTTCTTCTTCTTCGGCGAATAAATCATCAAAGTCACAGTCGCACTCATTCAGAAGATCATATTTTTCAATATCAAGATTTGCCTCAAGCATTTCTTCAACAGTAAAGGTAATGTTTTCTTCTACCCTGTCATCAATTAAAGAAACAGAAGATTTTGCGATATCTTGGTCAGCTTTGCGATAAGAATCCTTAACCTTGCCACCTCTGCGCATTTTTAAGAAAGTGTTTACTCTGGCCATTGCCCATCCGCCACGACTCATGCCAGGACGGTGAGAACTGGAAAAAGCGCCAGCACCACGACGATATACTTTTTTTAATTGAGAAAGGGTTACTTTCTTCTTTGATTTTCCATTATGCTCTTTTACTTTATTTTTAAGAGCCTCAATAACTTTTGCGGAAAATGTAATACTTGGCCCACCTTTACCAGCGCTTCCTGGCTTATTTTTTGATGAGCCTTTTTTCTTTTCAGAAGGTTTGGCTGGAGTTTGTGCCCCACTTTTTGGCCCAGAGCGTTTTCCAATAATTTGATCGCTGAAGTCTAATTCTTTCATGTTATTTTATATTACACAGAAACACACGGGATTTAAATAAAAAAAACCTTTTTTTAAATTTACCCTCCCCGATTTTTTTTGGATGCGCCAATATATGAAAACGTAATATATTAAAATGAGAATGAAAAATACCACCCCCCAGCCTATTGTGAACAAACGCTATTTGTTATAATTCAAAAAAGTGGGCACCCTATTTACAATATACAAAATAATTGGGCAAAAAAAAGCTTGCAATTGTTTGGTAGCTATGTTACCTTTTAGGTATGTTAAATAAGAAAATAGAAAAATTCATTCAAGACAATGGTCTTGTTCGTGTCCAAGCTAGCCCGATGTCCGAGGCTTTTGATCTGTGGGAATGTGCAGGTGGTCACATTTGGACATTCGACATGATTGTCGAAGCAGTTAAAAATAACTAAAAAAAAACTCGCTTTTATCTTAAATCTTTGCTACCTTATACTTATGACAGAAATGAATATATTCACTCTAGAGTCTCGGATCGACTCCATTAATAACGCCATTGCACAGATGCGTAAAGACGCAAACGATGCAACCAAAGCCAATGTTGAAATGGCAATCGAAATGCTTGCCTTGCCTGAGCTTGCAAGGGTAGAGGCTGAGCTTGCCGAAGCAAAACAAAAGTTTGCGAACATGAGCAAATTCCTTGACAATCCCATTTTTAATAGGGGGGGCAAATGATTGCCTCTTTAATCTTAGGGGTAATAATCGCAGTTCTTTGCACAGATAAATAACATGAGAAAAGTAACACAACAAATCAAACAAGCCTTCGAGCAAGGCAAGGCAAAGAAAGTCGGCAACACCGAGACAAACGGGCAAACCGTTTGGCTACATGGCAACGCCATTGTAAAGCGTGACCCCGATGGGCTTGTTCGTTGGTCACTCGCAGGATGGAACACCCCCACCACTAGGGAAAGGGTCAACGGCATTGTTAATGCAGGAGTCCACCAAGTCTCTTTCGAACCCGTACTAAACGGGCAAATCATTAACCCATTCGACTGGTTCGCTAGCAACCAAAAGTTGCCCGATCCTCTCGTCTTCTAAGTTGGCACGATACTTGAACGAAGTTACATAAGTTGCTGATAACCAAGGGGTTACAGCAGCCCTGCCCTCGTAAACCGTTGGTTATCAACGACTTAAGACAACCCGCAAAATAATTCAAAAAAAGTTTGACATAAATAGTTTTTTGTGCGACTATATAGGTATGTTAAATCAATCAAACAGAAATGTTCCCACTCGCAGAGTCGAGTTTCAAAATGTAAAACTTAGCATTGTTGAGTCAGCAATCGAAGATCCAACCAAAACACGAACTTACACTACTCATGTATCAGCAGATGTTGATCAAGTTCTTGATGGCGAATGGGCTTTAGCTACTGCCATGCGTATGCAAGGCAACTATTGGAACACCGAAGAAGTTTCCGTAGAACATTCTTTCATTGACTCAACCGATCAATATATATACTAAAAACCTAAGTCGTTGACTATCAGTCACTTAGGTGGCTCAGGCCCGCGTAAGTCGTTCACTTACAACAACTTAGAAAAACTTTCAAAATAATTAAAAAAAAATTTGACATCAGCATTTTTTTGTGCGATGTTAGGGTATGACAGAAAATCTAAGATATCAACTAATCCATGACGGGGACGTCATGCTTTCCACGCCAAAAGATCGTGATGGTCTTAAAAGTTGCTACGCCCTGGCAGAGCAATATCTCAACTCCCCATTCCCTCCAGAATTCCAGATGGAAATTCACCTCTGGGACAGGGAGGCTGAAAGCCTTCGGGAGGTCGTCCACCAGTGGATCGAGTTCGACACATCGGCTCAGTTTGACAGCTTTGACGATGAAGACTGGGAGCGATACACGGCTTAGCGTAAGTCGTTGACTATCAGCCGCTTATGGCGGCCAGGCCCGCGTAAGTCGTTGGTACGCAACGGTTTAAGAAAACTTGCAAAATAATTAAAAAAAAGTTTGACTTGGGCAAAATCTTGTCGTATGGTATGGGTATGATAGATAATAAAAAAATATTCAGCATCGCAGATCAGATTCTCATGGACAGGGTCAGGGATCTCGAGAAAAAAAACGCTCAGCTTGAGGAAATGCTCGAGGGAATTATGTTCAGGCTCGAAGACCTCGATGGCGAAAAATTCGAGGGCTGGCCATTGCCAGAGGATCGCAAGCCCGATGTGTTTGTTCCCATAAGTTCTTGATAATCAAGGGCTTATGGCGCCCAGGCCCGCGTAAGTCGTTGATTACCAACGAGTTGCGAAAAACAAAAAGTTTTGTGCATTGATGCCCGCCTGGGGTAAAACTTATTTGCCCGTATTTGAATTAATTGTAAAAAAAGTGCGAATTTACTTTACAAGCTATCCTTACTATGCTACTTTATACTTATGAAAGAAATTAAAGAACTATTCGACAGAATCAACGAACTTCAGCAAGTTATCGACTTAGAGTCCGATACCGCAAACGAAGGCTGCATTCGCTCTCAACAACTAATCATCAACGCAGAACAAGAAAAGGAAATCGTCCAAGAACAAATCGACGCCCTTGCTCTTTGTCTTGCATTCGCTTAATATGACAGACAGAAACCAACAACTCACGGGTCATGACTTACTTATGTACCTTATGTCCCGATTCAATATGACTCGTCCCGAAGCCCTTCACTCTATGAGGAAGGCGGGGCACGACACCTCTAAAATATGAGCTATAACGGCTGGAAAAATCGAGCCACCTGGAATGTGGCATTATGGATACAAAACGACGAAGGTCTTTACAACTTTGCTAAAGATTGCACTTCTTACGATGTCTTTGTTGACTCGTTGAAAGAAGTTTCAGGCGATAGCTCAATAGGCTATCAAACACCCGATGGGGTAGCCTGGAATGATAGCGGGCTTGACTACCCACGCTTAGACGAACTTATAATGGATTTATCATAAGTCGTTGACTATCAGCCGCTTATGGCGGCCAGGCCCGCGTAAGTCGTTGACCTACAACAGCTTAGAAAAACTCACAAAATAATTAAAAAAAAGTTTGACTTGAGCATTTTTTTGTGCGATGTTAGGGTATGACAGAAAATAAAATATACACACACATGGATCAGCTCCTGCTCGACAGGATCGTTGATCTCGAGAAAAAAAACGCTCAGCTTGAGGATATGATCGAGGGCATCATGCTCAGACTCGAAGACCTCGATGGCGAGGAGTTCAAAGGCTGGCCATTGCCAGAGGATCACAAGCCCGATGTGTTTGTTCCCATAAGTTCTTGATAGTCAAGGGCTTATGGCGCCCAGGCCCGCGTAAGTCGTTGATAATTAATCACTTACAACAAAATAAAAAAAAGTTTGACACGGCCCGCTTTACTTGCTACCTTGTGAGTATGACTAAATCAGAAATCGAAAGCAACATCTCTCACCTTCTCGCCCACCTTCAGTCCGATGGTCTCAGTGAGGTTCACAAGACTGATCTTCGCAATGGGATCAGAGACCTTGAGGACAAGCTCGCTCTCCTTGAATTCGAAAGCAAAAGGGTGAACTTCGAGGAATTCGACTACGGCTATCACGACGAATATGATATGTGACCTAAGTCACTGATAATCAGCGCTTTATGCGCGGCGGCCCCGCGCAAGTCGTTGAATATCAACGACTTACGAGAAACTAGAAAAACGAAAGTCGCGGGCTATATTATTATTTGCTATTTGTTTATTTATTATTTATTCTTGAGGCATTTCTTCTGTCAAGACATATAGCTTGCCGTATGCACCTGTTGCTTGTTCTGTTATATCGGTGAATCTGCCCGTGGCTAAGTTTGCTTCTAAGCAAGAGTCAGAAATCTTGTGTTCGCCTTGTCTTGGTTTTTCGTTACCTTCGACTTCCATAAGAGCAAACATACTATTGCCACCGATTGTCGTGGCGATAAAATAAGGGTCATCCATGTTTTAAGTCCTCCCACATAATGTAAAAAACAAAAAGCCAAGGCAAGAATAATATAATATCCCAATTCATGATTGATAGACTCCTTTCATTTGATCGCTGACGACACCCATGTCTTGATCTTCTTCTTCGATGTCTTCTGCTGAATCAGAGTTAAGGAATTGCTTCTCATCTTCGATATCTTCTTTTTGAGCATCAAGCAATCCATGCCTAGAAACAATTTCTTCCGTTTTTACTTCTGCAACGAATTCGTCAACAGATGCACTTTGGAAACCTTGACTAGCAAGGACTGCGTTTTTAATAGTGGCGATTCTTTCTTCTTCTGTCATAGTAATAATGTAGTTTAATTGTGATTAGTCGTCAAGACCTAATTCGTCACGAAAGTCTTTTCTTAACTTTCTGAGAAGATCAACCCAGACATCTCCGTCAAGTTGGGCATCTCTCATAAGTTTGCTGACTTGAACAGGAGATTGACCTGCGAGAACATCATCACCAACACCGAGAGGAATCATGTCTGAATTTCCGAATTGCCACATTGCAACTTCGTACTCATCGTCGTCAATATGACCATAAAGACCATGTCCGTCAAGAGTGTTTGCTACAACTGAAATAGTTATGTCGCCCATGTTTAGTTGAGCCATAACTGCCTTGTCGCAAGAAGGGTGAGTATGGAAAGCGAGATTGTCGAAGTCGAGTAATTTAGTTTTTTCTATCATGGTTATAATATCTCATATATAAGTAATTGACGCAAGAAAAAAGTTAATTTTTTTTAACAATTATAACTCTTTCTCCTGTTTTTTGTTTGTGTTCAATCTGAAGCTTTTGGGCAACATGGTATGCTCGTGCTGAGTTTTTTGCATTGTCTACGAGTTTGCCGAACATTGTGATGTTTAGCCACTCTTTGAAGTTTGGGTTGCGAGATATAGTAATCATTAGAATTTTAGTGTTTTTAGTGATGTGTTAGTTTTGAGCCACCTGCGAAGTGGGTGGTAGCAGTTTGAGCCTTCGTGGATAAGATTCTGTTCGCCATTCTTGGCACAGATCATATATCCGTTTGCAGTTCTTTGAATGCTTGTGATGTCCACGCATTTCTTCAGTTGCTTGAGAACTTTTCTGATTGAGTTTCCTGTGTGTTTCATGGTTATAATATCGCATAAAAAAGCTATCATGTAAAGAAAAAAGTTAAGTTTTTTTGCAGATTGTCGTAAGTCGTTGTATATCAGGCACTTGTGCGGCCCAGGCCCGCATAACTCGTTGACCATCAATGACTTACGAAAGTTTAAAAATAATTAAAAAAAAATTTGACATCAGCTAAAATCTATGCGATGTTGGGGTATGATGAAAATTACAATAGACGAAATAACAGAAGAAAAATTCACGGCATTGGTAGAGCTATCAATTTATAACATCGAGGTTGAAGGTGATGTCTGGACTGACGAGATTGAAAATCTCTGGGGCGACCAAGTTGAGTCGATCTCAACGATGGCTTACTTTGATGGCATTACCAGCATGAGAGTTTTTTCAAAGACTGGGCGTGAGGCTCAAGTGATCACCTTGGATTTGGCAGACTTTGTAAAAAAAGAACTTGACAAATTTATCTATGAGGAAGTCGATGTGCAAGACTGCCCCGTAGATCGATCCCTTCAATACCACGATTTAGTTTAATAGCGTAAGTCCTTGAGTGTTAAGCACTTAGGGCGGCCAGGCCCGCGCAACTCGTTGAATATCAACGACTTACGGGATTAAAAGTTTTTCTTACTGGGGCTAGCCTGGGTGAAAAGTTTTGCGTATTTGCTGCCCGCGTAAAAAATGGGAAATCAATACCCTAGCCAAATCAAAACCTTTTGTGCTTCGTATTCTTCTTGCTCGCCCACATCAGCGAAGAATTCTAAAATATCTTCGTTTGAAGTGATCCCGTGCCTTGCTAATTCTTGCAATGCTCGTTCTTGCGTTATAGTTAAATCTTCGGCTGAGTCGTAATAGTCCATTATGAATTTATACCTTCTTTTACAAATCCTGTCAAATCTTTTTTGGCAAGACCTTTTTCGATAAGTCCGACGACAACGCCTTGATTGTCAAGGAATCGCAAGTCCGATTTGTCACCATTAACAACTTTAAAGCCGTTCCAAGTTTCAGGCAATTGGTTACGAAAGACAACCGCAACATTGCCACCCATTGCAAGAACCATTTTGCACTTTTCCTCGTTATGCTCCGAACAAGAAAAAGTTAAGTGATAATTGCTTGGCAACTCGCCATCAATAAAAGTCTTCATTCTTTTGAATGACTTTGTATAATCATAAAATTGAGTTGAGCCGTGCTTCTCGAAAATAGTTTTGCCATCTTCGTTTGTGATGTCTTCCCATGCAATGTCGCTTGTAAGGTTAGGACGGAAAACCGCTTGCAAACCTTTCTTGCTTGCCGACTTTATCGTGGAAGTAATTTCTTTTGATAGTTTTGTAAGGAAGTCAAACCTTTGTTCGAAGAATAACTTTGTCTTGGCAATTCTTGAATCTTGAACCGAATTCATTTGCCCACGACCTGCCGTGTTGAGGCAAGCCATAGTGCAACCCTTTGAACGCCAACGACAGACTTCGTAGCCCGACAAGTTGGCTGGAGCTAAATGCAACCCCTTAGTTAAATATCCGAATGCCTCGCCTTTTGATATCTTGGCATTCCCTACAGTGAGTAATGTTTGCTTAATCATGGTCAAATAATAGATGAATTGTTTTGCTTATGCAAGCCTAAAAATAAAATCCTCGAAGTAATCAGGCTCAAGTGCGAACTCAGTCATAAACTCCTCTTCCCAGGAAAAAGGATCTCCCCCACTTTGGATATCCGATTGCATTGCCTTAAAAAAATCGACAACTTGTTTGACCGCCTCTTCACGGCTTAAGCCGTCACGAGACATTAGTACTTTTACTGTTTCTTTCATAAGTATAATATGCCATAAAACTAGTACCTTGTAAAGAAAAAAGATCGATTAAATTGCACTTTGTCGTAAGTAGTTGACCTGCAAGTACTTACGCGGGCCTGGCCCGCGCAAGTCGTTGATTACCAACGAGTTACGGAAATAAAAAGGCACAAAAAAAACCCCCTCCGAAGAGGGGGCTAAGGATGGGCTGATCCTTATTTAGACAGAAACTATTTCGCCTTCAACTACCGCCCTTTCGATGGGTTCAGCAGTTACAAAATCGTCCATTCTGAAATCGACAACAGAGTCAAGAACAGAATGAAGAGCCTCTGATCTTTTAGGCAAGGCTACAAGATTACCTTTGTAAACCTCGGTAAAGGCATTGTAAAGAGAATTAGCATTGCGATCCCAAAATTCTGGATGATCGGAAGATTCCCATTGATCTACAATATCCATTACCTTAGACTTTGCACAAGCACCTGCTTTGCAAGCGTTGATGATAAGGTCATTAGCTTGAGAATTGGTAAGCTCAAAGTTTTGATAAGCTTCGATGCGATTGTCTTGACCGACCCAAAAATCAAACAACTTACCCAATGCACGATTGATGGTAAAGTTAAGGTCTTTCTCAATGTTGCAAGTATGTCTGCGAGACAACTTGATGGTATTGGTAAAGATGAGATTGTCACAAACAAAAGGAGCATCACCTGCACACAAACCTGCAGGGAATGTCTTATCATGAGAATTGCGTAGACCAATAACGCAACCTCTTTCGGATGGTTTGCGATTAGGATGATCAACGGAAAACAAACCAAAATAATGGTTGCCATCACGAGCAAGCGAATGAAGCTCATCATGAATGGTGAATCCACCTGTTTCTAAGAACCCCTTGGTGCGATCTACTAAATCGTGATGTGGGATTGGTTGATGGGAAACAGAGAACTCACCTGTTCTCTTGTTTGGCTTCTCTCTGTAACTGACAGGAGGAGTCACGACATTTACCACATCTCCGTAATCGACAATAGAACGATTACCGCCCATGATGTGAAGGTTAACTCTGTTAGTGGGAACGACTTGATTGTTTTCTGTGTTATTCATAGTTTTAATAATATATAATTTAGGTTTTCTGTCAATAGTTAATTTAAGTAATTATGCGAATCGGTAAACTTTTTTTCTTCCATAGCATAGTACGCCTCGGCTTTTTCTGCAATGTCTTTAAAGATGATCCCTAGTTGAGCGAGTAGCTCAATGTCAATTTCTTTATGCTCGTTTGCTTGAATTTTGGGTTCAATAAAGTTTTCCCAAAGGTAACTCATGCCATGATCCATGGCGTCAATGGCACTTGGGCGATCTGAGGGAGTGAAGTCTTTTTTAATATTCATATTGTTTTTTGTGTTTTTGTTTTCTGTCTAAGATTTTATTCTTTAATTTAAATGGGCGAGCCTTTGTAAAAAAGATTGTTTTTCTTATCTTTATCTCTCTCACTTTCATATATACATAGTAAGCTAATTTTTGTACTTTGTAAAGAAAAAAGTTTAATAAAATGTACTTTTGTTGTAAGTGCTTGTATATCAAGGACTTGCGCGGGGGGAGGCGTTGTAAGTCGTTGACTGGGAGTGACTTATGTAATAAAAAAATAAAAAAAATCGTTGACACGGGCTAATATATACCTTAATATTAGGAATAATTAAATAACAACACTAACAAAAGGAAAAAATTATGGCAGACATAGTAGATGTATTAGAGACAATCTCAGCAATGGACGAAGAAAGAAAAGCTGAGGCTAAAAGAAAATGGCTTGATAAAATTGATGTCCTTGAGGAAGTGGCAGTTCTTTTTGAGGATCACAAAGACCCATTGACCGCAATGGAACTCAGGAGATCAGCTCAAAACTTGAAGTCTCTCTCGATTATAAAGAATCGTTGAGAAAAAGCCCCTAAGTCCTTGGTAATCAAGGGCTTAGGCGGCCCAGGCCCGCGTAAGTCGTTGATGCTCAGTGCTTTATAAAAAAACCCCGCCTTTAGCATAGCTCAACCAAAGACGGGGCGAGTAGTGGGGAAAAGGCTATTTGCTATTTGCGCGTTTTGAATTTGTAAAACTTATTAAGCATGTAGTAATGCTTTGCGTCTAGAGGTTGAGGAATGTTGAACCCGTATAGTTCTGCCTCAGCTAATTGGTGCCCGAGGGCCCTTAGTTTTTGTTGTAATGTCATAGTGATTATCCCTTTACTAGGCTTACGATGCGATCATAACGAAAAGACCTAAAGCCATTTCGATTAAAGCACCAAGATTTAAAACCAACAACATCTTTGCCTTCGGTCATATTGCCGAATTCGCCTTTGTGTTTTGGTTTGGTGATTGTGTACATTGCAGTTGCTCCGTTAGCTGTACGGTAAACAAGCTTGTACTTAGGTTTAACTGCGTTAAGAATTTTCGTTAGTAGTTTCATTGGCGTCCTTTGTTACAGGGTTTTGGTTGTAATAGTTGTAGAGCTCGCAAGCCTCTTCGGCTGAGTCACAACTATAAGAAATTAAATCGGGAAAGTTAATGTTCTCCCTAAGCAATTCGTCGTATGGGTGGTATGGGGTCTCGGACTCTTCAAACCATAGTTTCCATTGCTCTGCTTGTTCATCGTATTCGGGTAAGTCAAGTGGACTTCCGATGCAAACTCCTTCTATGTAATTATTCATAATTAGCAAGGGATTGGTGAGTCTTCGTCTGTTTCAATAGTAACGCAAAAGTGGTTCGCTAGCTCTTTAATCATTACATCGTTATTGAAGTAATTATAAGCAAAAGTTAAAAGTTGCTCTTGCTCTTCTCCTGTGTGCCCATCTCTGAGTTCGTCATATATCTCAAAGATGTTCATGTTCCAATTCCAACCTTCTACTCGTGATTCGATTTGTGCCTTAGTCATTTTTAACCTCCTTAATAATTTGTTCCATTTGTTCTAAGACGGACTTCTTGTTGCCTGTGAATCCGTACTCGGCTTTAATAATTGAATATGCTGATTGTCCTCTTCTAGTCATTCCAAGGCACTCTAACTTGAGGGCGGATCTGAGACTAAGGAATCGAAACATATCGATTTGTTCGGGTGTGTTTGCTACTATCATGATTAAAATACTAGTGAATTACTTGTTCAGTGTCAACACTTTTTTCTCTGTTTTTCTTTAACTCCCAACTAATGTCGTAGAGGTATTGGCTAACATAATCGAGAGACCCCGCTATGTTTTTTAATTCCCCTTGGAGATCTCTGTTCTCTTTTCTTAACTCATATAGTTCATCTGCAATTCCATTGATTGCTGTAACAATTGATGACTCAGGCGATAGTTTTCTTTTGTGTGCTTCCATTAATTTATTCATGTTTATCCTTTGATTGGTATTCTGAGGAATTGTGTGCCGTACCATTTGACACTGAATTGTTTCTCTAAAAATTCTTCGATGATTATAATGTCATCGTCAATTGCATCTGACCCCGCATAATCGCCACCATCAGATAGCTCAACTGATGCTTTTCTCAAATCAGTATGATGTTCTTTTAATATATCAACTATATCTCTTTCTTCCCAACTTCTCATGCCATATCCTCCTCGTCTAATACTTTTTCTTTTAACTCTAATAAACTTTTATAGGTGGTGTACCACGAATCTGTTTCGTCTTCTCTGCCCTCCATCTCGCTATAATAAATGTAATCAATAACTTCTTGAATAGATTGTGATGTAGGAATCTTAATTAATAGTTGTTTCATTATCCTATGCCTAGTACTGATTTTAATTGACGAAAATTTTCTGATTGAATAAAAACTTCACGGACATAATCATCCGATTCGGCTTCCACCTCTGCTATACGCTCTGCCACAAACTTAGCATGGCATAGTTCTCTTTGTCTCATCCCCCACTTAATAACCAATGGAGTGTTTGGAAAATGTTCCACAAGCTCTTTTAGTTGCAAGGAATCTACGAAGCCCCAATTATCTATAATGTCTTTTAATAATTTCATGCTTTATGTGCTGTTACTTTGTTGTGTGTTAGTTTTGCGTTATCCATAGAGTATATAGGAGACTCAGTTGCCTTGTCAACAAAAGAATCATACTTGTATGGGTTGTAAGTTACTTCCACAGGATTAGGTAAATCTAAGTCAAATTCATCTATGTATCCGTTAATGCCTGCGTGAACATTTTTGCGTTGCTCGTCAAGAACTTTTTGTCTGCCCCTGGCATTTACTTGGAATGCACAATCCCAAAGATTAATCTCATCGGTGTGTGCTTTGACTAGCCCGTCTTGTTTGACTGACCAACAATCTCTGTGAAGGTTCTTGTATACAAAGACCTTCTTTGAATAGTCGATCTTGTACTTTTTGTTTCCTGGATTTCTCTCTGTCATAGATACAATATAGACTAATACTCATACCTTGTAAAGAAAAAAGTTTAACTAAAATGCACTTTGTTGTAAGTTGCTGCTAATCAACGCTTTATGCGGGTCGGGCTCGCGCAAGTGCCTGATATTCAACAACTTACAGAAACAGAAATCAAGGTACAAAAAAATCCCCCTACAGAGATTAAGCGACGGATCGCAGTCCTGCAAGGGGATTAGAAAGAAATTCTTTATTTATTATTTAATATTTCACAATTTATAATTTATAATTATTCTTTGTTTATTAATATGATTGCTATTATGATGGTTACTATAATTTGTGCTATCAAGATGTGGTGGTGGGTTATGATTCTTAGTGTTGGTAATCTTTGCCATGTGAACCCCCCGTCTAAAAACTACAAGAAAATTAGACAGGGGGCAACACATAACATAAGGGAAAATTGTGTGGGAAGAGACTACTGAATACTCTCAACTTTTCGGGATGAACATCAGTTCATAGAGTTCCTACTTCGAACCACAAATTAGACTTGGTATTCGTCATCGACTCATCCGATTGAACTCTGTCGCCCCACCACAGGGAATTTGCGTACCTTAACCCGCTCATCACAGGTTTATTCGGTCACCCACAGGAAGGATTATAAGCCCTTCCAAAGTGTTTCTACAGACAGAGTTTGAGCCCTTTGGTTAATAAGGATCTGCCTGCAGAATTAAAAATTAAACTATTAAAGAACAAAAATACTGAGGCTATTTTAATGA
>CENJ01043616.1_pt1 | contig 16037 bp, 16 predicted proteins | sample 356161 | NCBI WGS metagenome assembly CENJ01 (sample SAMEA2619531, study PRJEB7988) | marine metagenome | biome: marine biome (ENVO:00000447); feature: surface water layer (ENVO:00002042); material: "saline water (ENVO:00002010), including plankton (ENVO:xxxxxxxx)" | depth 5 m
TAGATGATAAATTTAATAGTTTAAAATTCATTATAAAATTTTATCTATATTACAATTTTTAATATTTTTTATGTGAAAATGCAGAAGATGAAGTACGAATCTCCAAATGCTTTATTCGGTAATGGCCCTAGCCCAACGCATCCAATTGTTAAAGATAGATTGAAATCAATTAACACTTTTTTTTGCGTGGATGGTGGTGCAGATAAGTTAATCACTATGGGATATACTCCTGATGTTATTTTGGGAGACCTAGATTCTATTGATAAGGGAAAAAAAGTCTATAACAGTACAATAGTTTATTTAGAAGACCAATCAAAAAATGATTTAGAAAAAAGCATATCTTGGTGTGTGAAACAAGGGATTAAAGAATTGGAACTTTTTGGATTTTCCTATGGTCGGGATGATCATCATTTGGCAAACCTTTTTATAATGAAGGATTTCTCAGACAAAGTAAAAATGAAGATGTATACGGATAAATCTCTAATTTTTTGCATCAACGAGCACTCCACTTTTTTATCCAAAGCTAATCAAACAGTTTCCATTTTCACATTCACTAACAAAACAACAATCACGACAACTGGCTTAAAATACGCACTGAAGAATTCATCTCTCACTTACCCCAGTCAAGGAGTAAGTAACTTGGCGATAGGGTCTAGTTTTTCCGTTACCCCTTCTGATTGGACCTTCATTATTATAAATTATATGAAATGACTTCCTTACATTTTTTAGATTGGGCTATAATCACAACTTACTTTCTTTTTATTCTATGGGTAGGAGTTTTTAAATTCAAAAAAAAGCTTAAAACAGAGAATGAGTTTATTCTTTCTGGTCGAAAATTAAGCTTAGTTGGATTTATAGCCACATTAGTCACAACATGGTATGGAGGAATTTTAGGTGTAGGAGAAAATACTTTATTATATGGAATTCAAACCTGGTTTATTTTTGGGCTTCCCTACTACTTCTTTGCAGTTATTTATGCATTCCTAATAGCTCCAAAAATAAGAGAAAAAGGTTTTTTATCTATTCCTGATCATTTCCATAATAGTTTTGGAGAACAAGCAGGGATTACTTCTGCACTTATCATATCATTCCTTGCTAGTCCTGCTCCTTACATTTTGAGCCTGGGTATCATTTTACAATTTTTATTTGGGATTGAATTAGGTCTGAGTCTCTTTATATCAACTTTGGTTAGCATTATTTACATATGGAATGGTGGATTTTCAGCAATTGTAGCCACGGACAGGATACAATTTGTTTTAATGTTTATTGGGTTTATAAGCCTTTTCATCTTTCTCTACATTGCTAATGGTAGTCCAATAAAATTAATACATAAACTCTCACCTTCCATGTTAGACCCACTGGGAGGGAATAGCTTACAATACTTATTTGTTTGGTTTTTTATTGCTTCATGGACATTTATTGATCCTGGTTTTTATCAAAGATGTTCTGCTGCTAAAAATCCAGATACTGCAAAAAAAGGTATTTTATTCTCTATTTTTTTCTGGGCTATATTTGATTTTCTAACGCTAATTTGCGGACTATATGCTATTGAGACAATTTCACCTGATCAAGCACTTCTTACGTATCCAATACTAGCATTTGAAGTGCTTCCTTATGGGTTCTTAGGCATATTTCTTGTAGGGACAATAGCTACTATTATGTCTACAATCGATTCATTAAGTCTAGTAAGTGCAGTTACATTTGGGAGGGATATTTTATGGAGAATAGAGACCAATAAATCTACACTAAGCCCAATCAATTTCATGAAAAAAGGATTAATCATTATATCTTTTTTTTCTTTAACTATCTCCTATTTACTACCTTCGGTTATAGCTCTTTTTTATACTCTTGGATCTCTACTAATTCCAGGGCTTATTCTACCCTTTCTATATAGTCTTAAAAAAGATAATAGATTGATTAATCAAAATATTACATGGTGGATGATTCTTCCCATTTTTGTATCTGCAATCTGGTTTACGCTCTCAAAATTGATAAATCAATCACCTCTAGGAATGGAACCATTTTACCCAGGAATGGCTACCTCTTTCCTGTATTATATAATAATAAATATAAAGGCTAATTATGGCAATTGAGATTGAACGAAAATTTATTGTAAAAAAAATCCCAAACGATGAAATCAAATACTCACATTATATTAGGCAAGGTTATATTGTAAGTGATATGAATAAGGTAATACGGGTAAGACAAAAAAAAGATGATTTTTTTATCACTATTAAAGGAAATAAAACTGGAATCTCTAGATTTGAGTTTGAATACAAGATACCAAAGAAAGATGCGGATCAATTATTTAAAAATTTCTGTAAAGAAGGAATAATTGAAAAAACACGGCACTATATAAAACACAAAGGACATACCTGGGAACTAGATGTTTTCCATGGTCAAAATGATGGGCTCATAGTGGCCGAAATTGAACTTGAATCAGAAGAAGAAAAATTTTCTTTGCCTGAGTGGGTTGACTATGAAGTCACATATCAAGAAAAATACTACAATATGAACCTTATAAAAAACCCTTTTAAAAGATGGACTTAATCCTTACGTACTCAATTATATTATACAGCTAAAGTCTTTCCAGTTGATCCTAAATCAGAAAATGCTTCATCCAATCGATTAACCATAGAAACTTCTCCTTCCCTAAGCCATACTCTTGGATCATATTTCTTTTTGTATGGTGTACCGTCATCAGGATCAATCTGATATTTAAATGCTTTTGAATTTTCCTCCACATATGTTCCTACCGCTTTCGAAACAGCAAACTGAGTATCTGTATCAATATTCATTTTAAACACTCCATACGATAATGCTTCCGCAATTTTGTCCTTATCAGATCCAGACCCACCATGAAAAACAAGATCCAATGGTTTTTCTTCCGTATTGCAGGTGGTCTGTACAAGCTCTTGTGCATTTTTTAAAATTTCTGGAGTTAGTTTAACATTCCCTGGCTTATAGACGCCATGGACATTGCCAAATGAAGCAGCTAAACTAAAATGACCAATCGGAGAAAGAAGCTTATAGGCTCTCAAGCAATCCTCAGGTTGAGTATATAACAAAGGATTATCAGCTCCAATATCATCATCTGATCCAACTCCATCTTCTTCACCTCCAGTAACTCCAAGTTCTATTTCTAAACTCATGCCAATTGGGGCCATTCTTTTTAACAGTCGTTCACACTCTGATAAATTAAAGTTAATCTCCTCTGCTGATAAATCTAACATATGAGAAGAAAACAGGGGACTCCCTGTTTTTTTAAAGTGTTCTTCACTGTATCCAACAAGTGCTTCTACCCATGGGATAAGTGCTTTATTTGCATGATCCGTATGAATTACTACACAGATTCCGTATTTTTCTGCAAGCAAATGTATATGCTGAGCTGCAGAAACAGTACCTAATACCTTTGCTTCAAATGCATCGGTTAAGCTCTTTCCTGCAAAGAATTGTCCCCCGCTATTTGAAAACTGGATTATAACATCTGATTTGTTTTTTGCAGCAGCTTCCATCACAGCATTTAGTGAATTTGTTCCAACTACATTAACAGCTGGAAGTGCATATCCACCCTCTTTAGCAGCCTTTAATAAAACTTTATAATCCTCCCCGGTTACCACACCAGATTTAAGTGAATATGACATATTTATTCCTTTATTATTGTTGACCAATATCCTTGGTCATTGTTTGAAACCAATCCAACGAAAAATCAAAAGGCTTTCCACCTTTTATTCTTTCAAATTCTATTAATCTTAACTGATTATTATTATCCTCATCTAAACCAGCAAGCCCGCTTTTTCCATTCAGCCCTTGTTCAGCAGCAAAAAATGCAGAACGCTTAATTAATTCAAGATCCTGAGCATTTGCCTTAGCAGACCGGGCAAAATAACCACTTTTTTGCACTAGCGTTTTTTCAGCTTTTAGCGCAGATGAAAACTGTTTAGCAAACCATTGACCTGGATTTATTTCATCTAAGCGAACATGCCCAAAAGCATCTCGGGGAACTTTTTCACCTCTTTCTTCCATTTCTCTTACAATCGCATCTTGCCCAGCACCCTCACTCAAAAAAATATTAATGTTATCTTTTTCATCCATAAGACTCCCTAAACGGTCTACTTCGTTTTGAAAATTGAAATCCTGCTCAGGTATGTAGATTGCATCTATATCCCATTTTGACTGTTCAACCATTAGTTCTGGTAAAAACACTTTATTTTTTAATCTATCACGATAGTCTTTTGCAGTCTTTGCAGTTAACCAACCACAATGTCGTCCCATTACCTCATGAATAATTAACTGCCTGGTGCTAGTTGTATTCTCATTAACAATATTTTCAAAAAAAATAGCCCCTTGCTCTGCTGCAGTCCAAGCACCTAAAGTTTGAGAAACTGGAAACACATCATTATCAACAGTTTTTGGAAGACCTACAACGGTTAACTCATATCCATTTTTTTCTAGGTAAAAAGAGAGCTGTGCAGCCATTGTATTAGTATCATCTCCACCTATTGTGTGTAAAATATTTATGTTATCTTTTGTCAGTTGATTCGCAGCCACTTCCAAAGGATCCGATCCTTCTTTTACATATCCTTTTTTCACACAATCTTCAATGTTTGTAAGTTTCACTCTACTATTACCAATAGGAGATCCTCCATAATCATATAATACGGAGAAATCTTTTTTTACTGATTCTGGGAATATAATGCTTTCTCCTAAAAGCAGACCTCGATAGCCATTCAGGTACCCAACAAGTTCAGCCCTAGGGCATAAATCGTTATATTTGTGAATAAGAGATGCTATCGATGCGGATAAACATGGTGCTATACCACCAGCGGTGAGAAATGCTATTTTCATTTATTTATGTAAAATCCTTTTAAAGCGTGGGCAGAAATTAAAAAAAAGAAGCGAACTGTCTATACAGCAATTACTATTATTCCTAAAAATATTTTTATAATTTTTACGCTAGAATGGCAAAAATACTTTGGAGACCTAATCAAATCAATGACACCCATATGATGAAATTTATGGATCGGGTAAATAATGTATATGATTTGGATATCAACTCCTATCAAGATCTTCACGATTGGTCTATAAAAAATATTCCTGAATTTTGGAAAGAGATCTGGAATCAATCAGAAATAATTCATTCAAGTACATATACAGATGTAATTGATGATTTACATAAAATGCCAGGTGCTAAATGGTTTTCTGGATCACGATTAAATTTTGCTGAAAATTTACTACGCTATCGCAATGATGATGTTGCAATTTATGCTAAAGCTGAGAACCTTCCACTAAGGAGTATTACCTACAATGAACTATTTAATCAGGTAGAAGCGCTTTCACATTCACTGAAGTCTATAGGTGTAAGCAAAGGCGATCGCGTTGTTGGTTTTATACCTAATATCCCTGAGGCTGTGGTCGCAATGCTCGCCACAAGTACTATAGGAGCCATCTGGAGTTCTGCATCTCCTGATTTTGGCGTAAAGGGAGTATTGGATAGATTCAAACAGATAGAACCCAAAATAATTTTCGCATCGGATGGCTATTACTATAATGGAAAAGAATTCGACTCTTTAAAAAAATTAAACAGCATATTAAAAGGACTCCCTTCAGTACAAAAGACGATAATTATAAATCAAATAAACAATCCAAAGGGGAATAGACTCTCTTTTGATTTTATCAATTTTGATGATTTTTTAAGTAAACATCCTGATAAAATTTATTTTGAACAACTTCCTTTTGACCATCCACTTTTTATAATGTACTCTTCCGGAACTACGGGACTTCCAAAATCTATCGTCCACTCTGCTGGGGGTACACTTATCCAACAATGGAAAGAATTACGCCTACATTGTAATCTAAGCAAAGAGGATACGATTTTTTACTTTACAACATGTGGCTGGATGATGTGGAATTGGCTTATTTCTTCTTTGTCTATTGGATCCTCAATAGTTTTATTTGATGGTGCTCCTTTCTATCCAAATAATAAAAAATTATGGGAAATAGCAGATCAATTAGAAATATCTATTTTTGGGACAAGTGCTAAATATATCGACTCTTGTGAAAAATCTGGATTAAAGCCAAAAGGTCTATTCCGTCTTTCAAAACTGAAAACAATCCTATCAACAGGATCTCCTTTATCAAATGAAAATTTTCAATATGTGTATAAAAATATAAAATCCAATGTTTTGTTAGGATCAATTTCAGGAGGTACAGATATTATATCTTGCTTTGCTTTGGCAAATCCAATTTTACCAGTTGAAGAAGGCGAATTACAATCTAGAGGATTAGGAATGGACGTTCATGCTTTTGATGAAAATGGGAAAAATATTATCAATAAAAAAGGAGAATTGGTTTGCACTTCAATATTCCCTTCCATGCCAATTTATTTTTGGAATGATCCCGATCATCAAAAATACCAAAATGCCTATTTCAATAAATTTGAAAAAGTTTGGCATCATGGAGACTATATCAGAATATCAAAAAATGGCAGTATGAAGATTTACGGTAGGAGTGATGCCACACTTAATCCTGGAGGTGTAAGAATTGGTACATCAGAAATATATCGAGTCATTGAAAAAATTGATAAAATCTCAGATAGTCTTGTTGTAGGCCAATCCTGGAAAGGTGATCAGCGAATTATATTATTTTTAAAGATGAAGGAAGAATATATTTTAAATAAATCAGTGGTGGAAATGGTAAAAAAAATGATTAAAAAAACCTGCTCTCCGAGACATGTTCCAGAAGTTGTATTAGAGGCAAAAGAAATACCTTACACTATGAATGGGAAAAAAGTTGAGATAGCTGTAAAAAAAGTTATTGAGGGCAAGGCAGTTGATAATACTGACTCTCTTCAAAACCCACAAGTTCTTGATTTTTACAAAAATATTTCTGAACTAACTACCTAATCTAAACTATATAATTTACCAAGTAAATCTGCCACTCTATTTGAATAACCCCATTCATTATCATACCAATTCAGTGTTTTTACAAAATTTCCATCAATAACACGGGTGAACGGCGCATCAAAAATAGAGGAATGTGGATTCCCAATAATATCCGTTGAAACTACAGGCATTGTCGAATATTCTAGAACATGTTTTAAAACCCCAGACTCTGCAGAACTATAGACAGCATCATTTACCTGTTCTACTGTAACATCTTTTTCTAAACGAACATTAAAATCGACTACGGATCCATCTGGGACTGGAACACGCATAGCAATACCATCAAGCTTTCCATTCAATTCGGGTAAAACTTTACCAACAGCTCGAGCAGCACCTGTTGTTGTTGGTATCACATTTTCAGCAGCAGCTCTACTTCTTCTCCAATCTGAATGAGGTACATCTGCAAGCCTTTGATCATTTGTATAGGCATGTATCGTATTGATTACTCCAAGTTCAATTCCAAATGCTTCATTTAAAACTTTTGCCATAGGAGCTAAACAATTTGTGGTACAAGAAGCATTAGAAACAATTTTATGCTCAGGTAACAATCCATCATCATTGACACCTAAGACAACTGTATAATCAATATCATCTTTTGCAGGAACAGTTAAGACGACTCTTTTGGCTCCAGCCTTAAGGTGATTTTCAAGCTGAGATTTCTGACGAAAGATACCTGTTGATTCAATAACGATATCAACTCCTAACTCACCCCAAGGTAAGGAAGCTGGATCACGCTCTGCTAAAAGCTTCACAGATTGGCTTTCTGTTTTTAGAATATCCCCATCAAGTTTGACCTCTTCAGGAAATCGTCCCATTACTGTGTCATATTTGAGTAAGTAAGTAAGAGCATCCTTATCAAAAATATCATTGATTGCTACAAGATTTACTTCTTCTTTAGAATTCAAAATTCGAAAAACTGAACGACCTATTCTTCCAAAACCATTGATAGCTATATTCATGATGTCTCCTCTAATTTTGCATATGCATCTACTACTTCAAGAATTCTTTTTGAAAACCCCCATCCGTTATCATACCAGCACAATGTCTTTAGCAAAGCATCTTTTGTAATCATTGTTGCTTTTTCATCAAAAACCATGGTCTCTTCTCTACCACTTACATCACTTGATACAATAGGGTCAGAAGTATATCCAACAATTCCCTTTAATTTGTTTTCCGAGAATTCTTTAATGGCTTGATTAGTCTGTTCAATTGTAGGTGTTCGATCCAATTCTGTTGTTAAATCAACACATGATCCATTTGGGACAGGCACATTAAAAGCAATACCTTCAATCTTTCCTTTAAATTGAGGCAGAATTTTTTGGACGAGATCTGGGGACTGTGTAGTATTTGGGATAATGTTTTCAACTGCTGATCTACTTCTTCTTAAATCTGCTCCTGCCACATCTGCTAGTGGCTGATCTGCTGTATAAGCATGAACAGTAGTCATCATTGCTCTTTGTAATCCAAATGTTTCATCAAGCATTTTCACCATAAGAGCAAGTACCTGAGTTGTCGAAGATGTTGTAGAAATAATTTCGTCTGATAAAGAAATACTTGACTCATTTATACCTGGTATTACATATCTATCAATCTCATTTTTTGGATTCCTTGTTAAAAGAACTCGTTTTGCTCCTGATTCTAAATGGAGCGCTAATTTTTCTCTAGTTAAAAATCTTCCCGTAGCGTCCACCACTACATCGGCTTGTAAAGCATCCCAAGGGATGGTACCCGGCTCGCCTCCACTAATTACTCTTACACGCTGGTCTTTAATCATTAAATAGTTTCCATCTAACTCTACTGAGTCTTCCATTGCACCATGAATAGAGTCTCTGGCTAGTAAATACTGAAGAGTTTCGGCGGATCCAAAATCACTGATTGCTACAAAATTATAGTTTGGGTTATCGTATCCAAGTCTGAAAATGTTTCTTCCGATTCTTCCAAAACCATATAATGCTATATTTATTTTTTTTGACATATTGAAATTTCTTTAATTATTAGAGAATTAAGTCGAGATCTTACGAATAAAATTATCCTGAAAATAGTATGAAATATTTAATGTTTGCTCAGTATATACCTAAGTAAGATTAGTTTTAATCAACCCATTTTTCATGCTTAACCCAGTCAACTTCCATTTCCCATTCACCATCCATATGATCCTTGCTAATTTTGGCATAATTCAAAATAGCAAACATCGGTTCAAGAAGTTTTCCAGCAATACCAATATTTCTACCAACTTCTTTACCATTTAATCGAAAAACTAAATCATTACCTAACCATTCAACTGAATATTCATTATACTCAGATAAATTTGATAATAAATTCACTTGATTAGTCCACCAATCTCCACCATCATCACATGTACCTATAGGCAAAATACTACGTCCAACATAGCCAGTTTGACCACCGTGAGTGCCATGATGCTCCATAATATCAATTTCACCAGATCCTGGTAATGGCCAACAAATGTTTTCATCATCCTCCTGGATAGGAGGCTCATTATTGCGTGCTCCTAAAATCCACCAAGCAGGGAACATCCCTGCTTCACCAGCACGATTAAGCTTGATCTTTGCTGTCCAACGACCTCCAGTGAATTCTTGAAGGTTCTTAGATGCTAGACGTCCTGAAACATATTGGGTTTCAGGGTGATATTTTCCAAATTTTGAAACATTGCTTGAACACGATCTTTCATAATCTAATTTGACAAGTCTCAATTTTAAAGATCCATTACTAACTTCACGGGTATTGTATTCTCCATCCCTGACATAACATTGATCTTCATCATTTACCCAAAGTAATTGATCTTGCCAATTTTTATCATTAAAAAATTCAAACTCATCTATAAAGTCGATTACCCATCCTTTTTTTTTAATATTTTCTTTAGATTTTTCTGTACATGAAAAAGAACCTATTCCAAAAGCTAATAAAGAAATTGTTAAAACATTTACATTATTCATTTTAAAATAATTTTCTAATTATTTCTTACCAGTCTGAGTATATCCTAGCGCACCGTAGCGGTCGCTCAGCACAATAACCCCATCCATATCTCTATTGGAACCAATATATGCGGTTGGTTCTTCGTATTTATTATAGGTTTGCACATAACCATTTGCATCTTTTCCTGTACCTAAATAAAGTGTTCGCTTTTGATCTTGATTATAAGCGGTAATAAATCCACCATGGCCGTCATCCTTAATAGTAATTGAATTCACAACAATGTCACCAAAATTTTTATTGTTTGAATCTAAATCATCTGCAGCAATTAATACAAAAATCAGGCATGATCCTAAAAAACCGATTAAAACACTTTTGATATCAATTTGGTCCATATTGTTTCCCTTTTATACATTTAAATTAACAATCATTATTTTAAATTTATTCTTCTTCAGCTAATGCATCCATCTTTTCAAGAAAATCACTCATTTTTTGAATATTCTTATCACCACTTATTTTGGATGTTTGTGGATCAGTATGCCATTCTTTTTTTGCATGAAGAATTTTTGAAACTAATATTACAGTATACAAAAGAAGTAGAATAATGTATCCTGCAACATGTGCAAAGTTTTCTCGATCTAAAAATAGCAGTAAAAAAAACAGTATTACCGGCATCCATTTTATCAATCTTTGAAGAATTAGAAGCATCCAACTAGTCTAAGACTTCTTCAATAAATTTCAACATTTTTTTTTGCTTAGAAAGATAACCTAATCTTGTTTCCACATTTAAATATCTAACATTCCTTCTCAAAGCTTCCCAGGATAGACTTCCATCATCTTTTTCTGGTAATTTGTTTTGTAAAACTACATTAAAAGGTCCAGAACTTAATCTTTCATAATCATTTGCATCCGTGCATATAATAAAGTCTCTTGGGTTTTCAGTTTTTTTTATGGAGATCTTTTGACTTTTATTTTTTTCTTTGTAAACATTATATCCACGAAAATTATTATGTAATGAAATGAGATATCCAGATTTATCAGGCATAAGGACATTTAGGAATTCTTCCCTTTCTCCATCAAGTATATCCAAAGCCTTTTTTAGATTACCTGGAGGCCAATCTGGTTTGAATTTCCTCAAGGCATAATATGAACCTTTCCTAGAAAAAATTCTATTTGGATCAATTATGGTTGATTGGAAAGGTATCTCACGGGTTTTGCTATCAATAAAGAATGCTATACCTTGATATTTTTTTATATGGTATTCCAGAGCCATTTTGGCAGTCTGTTCATCTCCATGCAACCAAATATAACGATTGGATGAATTACCATTTGAGATAAGATCAAATTTTGCATTTGCAAAAGTAATGTAAGAATGTGGAAAAGAGACATTCTTGATTTCTCTAGCAAAAACAAAAGAGAAAATATGTATTACTATAATTTTATTTAAGAAGGATTGCCTTCTGAGTATCATAAGATTGCTTTGATTCAACTTTTATAAAATAAATTCCACTTGGTAACTTTTGAGCATCCCAAATAAAAACATGGTTACCAACCTCAAGAAAGGTATTCCATTTATCAACCAATGTACCCTTCAAATCATGAATTGTTAAATTAATAAAGCCAGGGTAAGAAATAGAAATTGGAATTGTGGTAATCGGATTGAAAGGGTTAGGAAAATTCGGACTTAAATTAAAATTACCAAATTGAATTATTGGGTCATTTTTAACTAAATCGATACTATGACAGTGCTCTAAATCCCAAGCACTTAAAGGATATACATCTATAGAATCCGGAGGACATTCTTCAAAATAATTATGATGAGCATAAATTTGATCCCATACATATGAATCGGCAGAAAAATTTTTGTAGAGCTCTTCCCCCTTATCTGCATAATTATCATAGAAAACATTTCCAATTGTGGTAGAACCTCCAAGGATAGGCCACGCAAGAGAATCTACGTAAATACCTCCACCAAAATAACATATACAGTCACAATCTCCTTGAACTGTATTATCAAAAATTTCATTTCCGAATATATAGGGATAAGATGAACCTAAAACTGCAATTCCACCTCCACTTCCACCACAATTCCCTGCGGTATTGTTATGTATAACATTTCTATCTATGGTCGGACTTGAATTTTCAATTAATATTCCGCCACCATAATCTGGACTATATCCATTTTGAATTTCAAACCCCAACAATATAGATGATTGATCCTGCCCATTATTGATTGTGACAACGCTACCTTGTTGTCCTCCTCCATCTAAGACTACAGATCCTGATGTATTATCTTCATATCCACTGTAGGGAAGAGCAACCAAAGAAATATTTTTATCTAAAAAACTAATGTGCTCATAATAAACCCCTGGCTCTACTAATATTATATCTCCATTATCAGCGTTCTCTATTGCATTTTGAATTAATAAATAATCTTCACTTACTCTTAAAACATTTGGTCCATTATTTGCTCTAAAGTCTAGAATCAAATTTATGAAATAACTATAATCTTCAGGATCTTCAGGATTCAAAGTGGTTATATTAAATTGATAAATCAAATCACCTTGTCTATTTAAGAAATATGTACTTCGTTGTACCGCTTCGTAATCTTCCCAAACAGGATAGCCTTCCTCTTCCCTGTCCTCTACCCATGGTAATATATTTTGATCAATCATACCATCCAGGCTACTATTATACTCGTCTTTTCCCACTCCAATCATATTTACATCGTCTATGCCAATAGCAAGTAAGTCATTATAAACTAAGTTTAAAAAATCGAACCGATTCCTACAAGCGTTTCAATATTCATGTCCAAAAAATATAATACTGATTTCACCTAAAAAATCAGCTGGGCCAATTATTTGTCCATAAAATTCTGAGTTTGGATTTAAATCTTCTAATTCAAAATTACTTTGAGAAAAAAGAAAATTCGTGGAAAAAAATATGATGAGGAGGAAAAACTTACTCATCCTGATCTTCATTCATCCTATACCAAAGAGCAAGCAACAGTGATCCAACCACAAAGACCACCATTACTATAAATATTATTAATTTTAAATTCAAATCAAAGCCCTTAAAAAAAAAGTAATTCTAAAACTATCTTAAAATTTCAAATTTGTTATATATCATTAAATAATTCTACTTTAAAATTACGATGATTTAAAACTTCAATCCCATACTAGAATTTTTTTTGGCACAATATATTTGGATAATTCTTGTTTTAATTTTTCCATTATATGACTTCTTATGTTTTTTGGAAGTGCTACTGTATTCTTTTCATTAACATATTCTGAGTAGTATATATCTGATTCTGGATTTCTGCGATTTATTCGATTAAAGTAATCTTTATTCATTCGAAAAGTTCCCATAGTTACATCATATAAATTTTGTGTATTTAATGTTTGAAAAATATGAATAAAAAACTCAGAATATATTTTTTCCCAATTCTCTATGTTCATAATAGGATCAAAACATAATCTAACCTTCCATCCTTTATCCATAGCGGATTTAATCGCTGAAATCCTTTGATGAAGTGGAGGGGCTAAATGTTCATATGATTTACTGACTACTTCAGGAGATATTGTCCAACTAAGAACTACATTATCGCTTGGAACAACTGATTTAATAAATCCATAGTTTGAACTTTTTGTTCTTATTTCAATAATAAGTTTTCTGGTCTTGGAAGCAAATTCTATCCAGTTTTTTGTTATGGGAAATAAGTTTTCCATAGCTAACAAATCAGTATTATAAGATATTGAAACAGTTACAACCTCTTTTGAAAGATTGTTTTGGTTTAATTTTACTTTTACAGCCTTCTGAAAGTCATCCTGATTTACAAATAGGACGATATTCCCGCTTGGATACATTCCTTGCAAAAAACAATATTCACAATTGTATAAACAGTTAAGCATTGGCGTAGTATAGAAGAACCCTGGCATATGATGACCCTGCACCATATCCGTTACTGGGTAAAGAAAAGGTGGAGTTTTTTTTGCAAGAATTAAATTCATCGATTTTTTTTGAGTTTGAAAGTCTTGGCCTGACCGATTAAAGACATCCTTATAGTGTTTAATATCAATGATTGAAGAATTCGAAAATTTTCTAAAGATAGTTTTCGATAAGGAATATCCATATGCTTCATTCTCTATGTAAAGGTGAGAAAACTTAGGCTGTAAGTTCTTCACAGATCTTTTTAAATATTTGATTTCTTTCAAACTTGTTCTCTGGCCGATTTATAATGATATTGTGGGATGAATAATCAGGATTTCGGATTTTTTTTCCCTTGAAATATTTTTCTATTTTCAAACTTTGTGTTTCTGTTAGCCTAAGCGTTTTTATTGTTTGGACTAACCATTGCTCATCGTATTCATTAAGGATCTCATGATCCCCATAATCAATTAGAGAACTATCTTTAATGAGAGCATCTATTTTTTTTAGGTTCAATTTTATCAAGGTTGAAAAATAATCTTTATCAAAATCCCCAAAACTTTTATCCATATAATCGGAAACGACTTTTAAAAAAATTAAATTATGAACAGAGCTTAGCTTTGAACAAACCTTGAAAATTTCAGAGGATTCCATATCTACTAAACCTGAGAATTCATCACCGCCATTAGTTATTTCTTTACAAACTGTTGAAACCTCAGATTCTTGAAATGTGTGCTTGTAAAGAATGTCTGGAAAGTAAAATTTTTTAGAATTTTCATCTTTTATTTTGTTGATAATAAAAATATCACCAATAGTATGAATGTTTTTTTTACCCCCAGCTAATCCTACATTGATAAATTGAATTGAAGAATTTTCCATCTTTTGAATAAAACCATTCACTCTGCTTTCGATGTACTTTTTACCAACACCAATTCCTATAAGATAGAGATCCTCTTTTCTAAAAACTGGAAATGAAAATCTACTATCTTTCTCAAGATTGTAGAATTTTATGAAAGGCTCAGATTCAGATTTTAGAGCAGAAAGTATACACTGCATATTATTTATTTAAAAAAATGAGAATCGAACTATTTTCTTTTTTGGTTTATATTTTGTTTTCCAAGGCTTTTTTCCTTCCCATGACAATTTTAAACCTTCTAATCTTCCCTCAGGACCAGGCATAAATTTGCTTTCTTTACTCTTCTTCTCAACATCTAAACTTATAGATTCTAAAATAAGTTTTTTCGTAGACCTTGATAAACGGTCAAAATCTTCATAAATAATATCCCTCCCAAATCTAAATCCTATAAGTCTTAATAGTTTCCCAAAATAAAAAAGAGTAAGGCCACCCCCAACTCCAATTAAAATTCCTTGAGAATTTTCAAAAGCTGTATTTAACTGCCCTGCGGCCCCAAGACCTGCTGTAGCTGCGAGTGTAATAGATCCTAGAAATACAAATGGAGTACCGCAATAACGATATGATTTTTCTGAATAACGTACCTCAACCAGATTCTTAATTGGAACCGTCATAAGTACAACACCATCCTCTTCCATAAATACGACCTCTTTAGACTTGACTTTAAACTGATTGGATGAAGTAAAAACATCGTTTGCATTTGTAAAAAGTTGCACACGCTGTGTATATCCGAAAGATAAAAGAACTAATGAAATAATTAATTTTTTCAAAATAAGATCCAAATACTATGCAAATTTAAATAATTGATCGCAAAGCATTCATTAAAGAATCTATATCTTTTTGATCATTGTAAACATGAATTGATAAACGTATAAATTTTTCTTTATTCCATTCAAAAATAGGAATTTCAATATTATGATTTTTCCAAAGTAACTCTTTTAGGTTTTCATCAATACTTTTTGGGAGAGGAAATGAAATCATTTGCCCCAAGAAATCATCACCTTTAGATATTGGATGTGTTCTTAAAACTCTCTGAAACTGTTCTCTTGAGTTCAGAATTAGTTTTTTACTATGTTTTTGAAAACTCTCTATATTATTTTTAAAAAAATTAATGACCTTAGGAATCGTTAAAAATGCTGACATATCTCGGGTCCCTTGCCATTGAAAGTCTTGCAAAAATTCAGAACTTTCGGGATCATCACCATCTTTACCCCAGCTATATATGACAGGCTTAATCCATTTTTGGTGTTCCTTTTTAACATATAAAAAGGAAACTCCTTTTGGGCCACACATCCATTTATGAATAGCACCTGTATAAAAAT
>CENJ01033531.1_pt1 | contig 16033 bp, 14 predicted proteins | sample 356161 | NCBI WGS metagenome assembly CENJ01 (sample SAMEA2619531, study PRJEB7988) | marine metagenome | biome: marine biome (ENVO:00000447); feature: surface water layer (ENVO:00002042); material: "saline water (ENVO:00002010), including plankton (ENVO:xxxxxxxx)" | depth 5 m
GTCAAATATTAATGAGAAAGAGGGAGTTTAAAACTCCCTCTTTTTTTTATATTTATTTCACTTATTATTTTTATGCACTTTATCCTTAAATTAATTTTTTCTGTATATATACTTATTTTAATGAGTTGTGTAGATGTTAACAAAAAAAAAATATCTAATAATACAAATGAAAAGTACTATAAAATTGAAAGTATAAAAGAAGTTGATATAGTTTCTGAAAAAATTGAATCATATGATACAAGTAAAATGATATTCATCAAAGGTGGTACTTTTATTTTTGGAAATGATAATGGATTGGATAGAGAAAAACCTGAACAAGAGGTTATAATTCAAAGTTTTTTAATTGATAAAGCTCTTGTTACTGTTAATGATTTTAGAAATTTTGTTATTTCAACTGATTACAAAACAGAAGCAGAAAAGTTTGGAAATGCAATAGTTTTTATTGATTCAATTAATAATTGGCAGTTAATTGATGGAGCAAGTTGGGAATATCCTTTGGGTGACTCAAATTTAATTGCTTTAAATAATCACCCCGTTACTCAAGTTAGCTGGAACGATGCTTTAGCCTATTGTGAATTTTGTGATAAAACTTTACCAACTGAGGTTCAGTGGGAGTATGCAGCAAGTGAAAGAGGTCAAAAGAAAAATCAATTATTTTACTGGGGTAATGATCTTGTTATAAATAATAAATATATGTGTAATACATGGGCTTCAGGCTATCCAAATTCAATTGGATTTAAAGATGGTTTTAAATATACTTCTCCTGTTAGGTATTATGGAGCAAATTCTTTAGGAATTTTTGATATGGCAGGTAATGTTTGGGAATGGTGCTATAATTGGCATTTACCCTATACAGGCAGTAAGCAGATATTTCCAACTGAACTTCAAGGAAAAGCACAAAGAGGCGGTTCTTTTTTATGTAATCCAAATTATTGTCATGGATTTAGGCTTTCTGCAAGATCTGCAACTTCACCTGAAAGTTCTTTGTTTCATGTTGGGTTTAGATGTGTAAAAAATATAGCTAATTGAAATATTAATAATTTTATTTTTTAATTAGCAATTAATGTGTGTGCTGATTCTCACTAATTTTATTACTGATAATATTTGTGTCTATAAGTAATATTGATGTATGTTTGAAAAATTAAATTAATGATTAGAATTTTAATTTCGAATAAGAATCTTGATAATAAGTTCAAAGACATTAAAAAGAATTATAAATCTTTATTAGAAGAGGAAAATGATTTAAGAGAGAAGATAATGATAGGTCTATTGTCTAAGAAGATTAACAATGAGGATATTGAAGGAGATAAAGAAAAGCTGTTGTCTTATATGTCGGATTATGATTCAGAAGATATTGATATTATAAGCTATAATAGTTGGTTAGGAGATAATATGTAAATAAAACCCACTCATTGAGTGGGTTTTTTATTTGGTGGGCGATACTGGATTCGAACCAGTGACCCCCTGCTTGTAAGGCAGGTGCTCTAAACCAACTGAGCTAATCGCCCTGAAGTGAGTGCAAATATAAATTTTTTGTTTGAACTATAATCATTAAATTAACTCAGCTACTAAAAATGTACTTCCACCTACAAAAATTATATCATTTTTATTTGCATTTTCATTTGCTTTTTCAAACGCAATAGAAGAAGTACTAAAGCACTTACCAGTTAAATTAAATTTTTGTGACATATTTAGTAATTCTCTTTCGCAAAAACCTCTTGGAATATTAGGCTTGCAAAAATAGTAATAGGCACTCTTGGGTAACAAATTCAAAATTTTCTTTAAATTTTTATCATTTACAAATCCGATTACCATATGAAGGTTTTCATAATATAGTTCATTAATTTCATTTATACTTTTATTAATTGCATCAATGTTGTGACCAATATCAAAAATTATTTTCGGTTTTAAGAATGTTATTTCCCATCTACCTCTCAATCCAGTATTTTTTATAACTCTATTTAATCCCTTTGATATTTCTATTGGTGAAATGTTTATTATTTTTTCTTCATTTAAAACCTGAAAGGTTTTTTCAGCTGTGCTAATATTTTCTATTTGAAAATCACCATTTAAGTCCGTAGTATAATTATTCTTTTTGTTTGAAAAGAAAATTTTTGATTTTTTTTCTGATGCAATTTTATTAAAAATAGAATCACTAATTTTATTTTTTCTTCCAATAATAATTGGAGTATTTCTTTTAATAATTCCCCCTTTCTCTTGTGCAATCTTCTTTATACTATTACCTAATAGGTTTGTATGATCAAGACTTATGTTTGTAATAACTGAAAGAATAGGGTTTATAATATTAGTACTATCAAGTCTTCCCCCAAGACCAACCTCTATAACAGCTATATCAACTTTTTCACTGCTAAAATGTAGAAAAGATAAAAGCACTGTCATTTCAAAAAATGAAAGTTTATTCTTCTTAAAAAAATCAAAATTGTTTTTTACAAATTCAACTACTTTTTCTTTTGATATGGGCTTTCCATTGATTTTAATTCTTTCTCTGAAATCTTTTAGATGAGGGGAGGTATAAAGTCCAACTTTTAATTTTTTTTCTTGTAAAACAGATGCTATCATATGTGAAACAGAACCTTTTCCATTTGTTCCTCCAACATGAATACTTTTAAATTTTTTTTGGGGCTGATTAAATTCTTCGCATGCAATTTTTATATTTCCAATATCTTTCTTGTAAGCAATTTTGCCAATTCTTTGATACATTGGAAGCGAATTAAAGAGAAATTCTGTTGCCTCTTTATAGTTCATTAATTGAGTTTAAAGTTGTAAATAATTTTTCCCTGTTGACTGATAGGTGCATTATTATTAACTGAAAATCTTGTTTTTAAAGCTGCTTGCTTAGCTTTTAAAAGTAAATTTTTATTGAAAGTTGTAGTTCCTTTAGATCCCGTTATAGCATTAGTTACAATACCATTTCTGTTTACAGTTATTAGAACAACAACAATACCTTCATCTTGAACATCATAGTCAGGTAATATTCTTAAAGAAACGTTTCTACCCTCTAAGCTGAATGAAATACCATCAGAGCCTGCTTCATAACCGTCAATATTTTCATTTTTAACATTACTTTCGCCACCAAGATCTATTTTACTTTCGTCAAATGAATTTTCTTTCCTATTTTTTTTTGAAAAAATAGCTTTTGGATCTACAACTTGTTGTTCCTCTTCAATAACTTCATTTTTCATTTCTGATTCAATAGTTTCTTCGCTCTCTTTTTCTTCATCATTTTCATTTATCACTTCAACTTCTTCTTCAATAATTTCTGGCTCAGTAATAGGTTCTTTGATTTTTTTCTCAATTTCATTTACGCTTATTGTTTCTTCAACAGATTGATTGATTATAGTATTATTTGGAGGTGTAATTAAATTAGAATTATTGACCTTTTTTATTTCTGGTGGAGTCTCAACTTCTTCGATATTAATATTGTTAGAACTATTATTGAACCCAAAGTTTATTGCAATACCCTTTTCTTCTGGAGGCGGTGTTTGATAAGATAAACCAAAATAGAAAAAGCAAGCTATGGCTATGAGATGAAAAATTAAGCTGAATATAATTCCTTTTAGCTTATGTTTAGAATCGGATTTATTCATTAACTAGGATCTGTTGCAAGAACTATTTTATAGTTGTTACGATATGCTATGTCCATGACTTTTACAACATGCTCAATTTCTACAGATTTGTCTGAATGTAAAATTATTGCTGGGTCTAGTTCAGAACTTAAAATATTAATTAATCTTGTTTCAAGTTCAGTAATATCAACTTGATTCTCATCAATATAAAAATTGATGTCTTTGTCAATTGAAATTGAAATAGTTTGTTTCTCTAAAGTCTTTGATTTGCTGTTTGGTAGAAGAAGTTTTAGAGCATTAGGACTAACTAAAGTTGAGGTTAGCATAAAAAAGATTAAAAGCAAAAAAACAATGTCTGTCATTGAAGACATGTTAAAGTTTGGTGTTACTTTATTTCTACTCCTTAATGCCATTTTCTACTCATTGTGATGTAGATGATCTAAAAATTCTGTTGTTCTTGCTTCTAATTGAAATACAACTTTTTCAACTTTGCTTACAAGAAAATTATATGAAATGTAAGCTATTATTCCAACTATCAGACCAGCAACAGTTGTAACCATTGCAGTGTATATTCCCTGAGATAACATCTCGACATCAATATTACCGCCAGAGCTTGCCATTTGATGAAATGCCAGTATCATTCCTATTACAGTACCTAAAAAACCTATCATTGGAGCAGCTCCAGAAATAGTTGCAAGATTTGAAAGATTATTTTCCATTTTGTAGATCTCAAGTTTACCTTGATTTTCAATTGCTGCAGAAATATCAGTCATAGGCTTATCAATTCTGTCAATTCCTTTTTCAATCATTCTGGAAATTGGATTATTAGTATTTTGACATAGTGTTTTGGCCGCCGAATAATCTTTATTTTCAACAAAGTTTTTTATTGTATTAAAAAAATTTTCATCTTCTTTACTAGCACTTTTTATTGCAGAGTATCTTTCAAAAAGTATGAAAATTGCATAAAATGAGAGGATACCTAAAGTAACCATTATAATATTTCCACCAGTTCCCCCACTTGTGATTAGGTCAATAATTGATAAAGTTTCTGTACCAATATTACTTAAACTATCTGTTTGAATTTTATTTTCCATATTTTACTAAAGATATATTTTAAAAATTTATTGCATTATTATGTATGTTATTGCTCCTGCAACATATCCTATTAGGGCTAAAAAAGAAATTCGTTTTAGATACCACATGAAATCTATTTTAAGTATTCCCATTACAGCTACTCCAGCGGCTGAACCGATGATTAGAACTGATCCCCCTGTACCAGCACAATAAGCTAAAAATTTCCAAAACTTATGGTCTTGAGGATATGCTAAAATACCATCTTGAATAGGCCCTATTTCATACATACCCATAGCTCCAGCAACTAATGGTACATTATCAACCAATGCTGACATCAAACCAATCAGTACGTTAATTATGTATATTTTATTTTCACCAGAGAAAGTGTTTTCTAAATATTTAGCCACAATATCTAATTGACCAGCTGACTGTAGTCCAGCAACAGCTAATAAAATTCCTAAGAAGAAAAATATAGTTGGGGTATCTACTTTTTTTAATACGCCGATAACTGATAAATGACGTCTTTGTTCATAATTCTTGTCATTATGTAGGATTTCTGTGGTAACCCACAAGACACCAAGTGAAAGTAGCATTCCTACATAGGGTGGTAGCCCCGTAGTTATTTTGAAAATAGGAACGAACAATAAGCCTATTACTCCCATGTAAAAAATTAAGTTTCTTTCATAAGTATTGACTGAACTTATTTCAGAATTTAGGCTTGTTAAGTCAGGGTTTTCGATACTCCCTTTCAATTTGAAAGAAATGTATACAAGAGGAACAATCATACAAACTAGTGAAGGGATAAAGATTGAATAAATAATATTCCAAGCGGTAACTTGTCCACCTACCCAAAGCATTATTGTTGTGACATCACCCATTGGAGACCAGGCTCCACCAGCATTCGCTGAGATAATAATCATGCCTGCAAACATCCATAAGTCTTTTTTGTCCTTTATCATTTTAGATATTAAAGCTGCCATAACAATTGAAGTAGTTAAGTTGTCAAGAACTGCAGAAAAGAAAAAAGAAATAACGCATAAAATCCACATCAATGGAACTTTTCTTTTAGTGGTAATTTTATCTGTAATAATTGAAAAACCTTGGTGGCTATCAACTAACTCAACTATTGTCATTGCAGCTAAAAGGAAAAACAAGATTTCACCTATGTCTACGAGATGATGAGACAGCTCATATTTTAAAAACTTAATTGGTTTAGCATATTCATCGCTAGAATAAAACCCTAGTTCTTTAAGAGAATTAAATTTTGTTTTGAATTTTTCGTAAAATTCTGTAAGAAATTCTTTAGTTACTAGCTCATCTATTCCTAAAGCTAAAGCTCCCCAAATTACACCTCCCATTACTAAAGCTGAGGCTGCTTTATCAATTTTAATTGGGTGTTCAAGTGCAATGGCTAAATAGCCTATGAAAAAAATAATTATTAAAAATATCTCCATTTTTTATTTTTCTAAGTATACAGTTGTTGAAGGAAAAGCAAAATCAGAATTATTGCTTTTAACTATGTTCATGATTTCAAAATTAATCTCTTGCTTGACATTGGTTAAGTCTTCCCAGCTGGGGCTATTTACAAAATATACAATTAGTATATCTAATGAACTAGCTCCAAATTCTTGAAACTTCACCATACAGTTATCAGTTGTTAGTTTATGACTTTTTATTGAAATTTCAATTTCTGAAACAATTTTTTTTATTTGATCAATTTGTGTGTCATAAGTAAGTCCAAGGTAAAACTTTACTCTTCTTACATTTCTTTTTCCCAAATTGTCTAGTTCAGCATCAATCATTTTTTTATTGGGGACACTAACTAAACTCTTATCAAAAGTTCGAATTCTTGTGCTTCTAAATCCAACTTTTTCAACTGAACCAGTGATGTTACCTACAGTAACTATATCTCCTACTGTGAAGGGTTGATCAAAGAAAATTGTAAATGAACCAAGTAAATTTTCAAGACTTTCTTTAGATGCCATAGCAATCGCAATCCCACCAATTCCTAAGCCTGTTGCTAATGCTGTTATATTTACATTAAAGACATTAGAAAGAACTATAAAAAGACCAAAAACAATAGCTAAGATCTTTATAATTTCAACAGCAAATGGAATTAACTGATCATCCATTTTATTTTCAGTCTTACTTGCTTTTTTTAGCAGTAGACTACCAACATAATTTATAATTTTAAGTATGACTTTTAATATTGAGAAAATATATATTAGTGAAAAACCTTTGTCAATAAACAATTTTAATCCAAACTTATTTTTTTCAGCTAACTCCCAGCTTGAAGGAAAATTAATTTGCGAAAAAGCTAGAAAGAGAAATGATAAGTTAAAAAATAGGTTTAACGGTTTTATGGTATCATTTTTAAAATCACTAAAATTCTCTTCATTACTATCTTTAGTTAAGTAATTAAAAATTGATTTACTGATGTAATTGATAAATAGTCTTTTTAATAATAATCCAATAATTAAGATCAATACAAAATATGTGAAATCTAATAGGCTATTTTCAAAAAAAGTTGTGTTTTTAAGATAATCTATATTCATTTTAATAGTTTTTTTAATGCAATTTCAAGAGCAGTCTTGTAAATATTATTTTTTTCGTTATTTTCTTGATAGTTTTCAAGTAAAGCATTTTTGATTGTCTCTGAAACTGATTGGAAAACAGATTTAGGTTGCATATCAATATTTTCTTGCATGAAATATGAAAATGCTCTGGCCATTCCGCAATTTGATATAAAATCTGGAATAACACTTACCATCTCATCAGCTCTTTGACAAATTGGACCATAAAAAATTTCATTTTCATCAAAGGGAACATTAGCTCCTGAGGAAATTACCTCTAAGTCGTTTGCAATCATTTGGTTAAGATGTTCTAATGTAACTAATCTTGATGCTGCGCAAGGAACAAAAATTTCAGCTCCGATTGACCAGATTTTTTGATTAATTAGTTCGAATGGCATGATCTCTTTATCAATTAAAAAATTCGATGTTCTTGAACTTAGTAATTCAATTATTTTGTTGTGAGAGAGACCTTTCTCATCCAGTATTCCACCATTTTTATCAATAATTCCAACAATTTTTCCGCCCATTTTACTCAAGTAAAATGCAGTTGCACCCGCAACATTACCCCATCCTTGCACAATAATTCTTTTTTCATGTAATTTACCACCGTATATATTATAATAATGTATTATAGATTCAGCTACTCCATAGCCAGTAATCAAATCTCCAATCGAGTATTTTGAGTTTATGTTGGGAGATAAATCTGTGGAATTTACAATTGAGGGCACTCCTTTACTTAATTGATCTAGTAATAGTTTTTTGTTAGTATTTTTATTACTGAAGTGTCCATTTATGATACCTTCCAATGGAAATTCAATATTAATTTTCTTACAATATGGAATTACCTCCTCAACTTCATCAACGTTCATATCTCCACCTGTACCATAGTAAGATTTTAATAAGGGTTTGACAGCTTTGAACCATCTTTTTAAGACATCAGTTTTCCGCTCGTCTCTAGGGTCAAAATTGATTCCTGACTTTCCTCCTCCAATATTAGGACCTGCAACAGAAAATTTAACTTCCATTGTTTTTGCTAAGGCGAGAACTTCTTCTTTAGTAACACCTAATCTCATTCTTGTTCCTCCTGCAGCAGCTCCACCTCTTAATGAATTAATAACTAGCCATCCTTTGGCATTTGTATATTCATCTTGCCATTCAAAAACAATTTCAGGTTTTTTATTTTCAAACTTTTTTAAAAGCTTCATAAATTTATTTCGATGCAAATTTAATAATAACTAATTTTTTATATATACTGAATACAAAATGACATTCAAAACATTTCAACATAGTTTATAAACATCTCCAACTATAGAGTCTTTCACTGCGCCAGTAACACTTTTTAGACAATTAATTTCATTATTTAGTCTTAGTACTGCTAAAAAACCAAATATCATAGCTTCTTTAAAGTCAATTAGTTCGTTTGACGGAATAATTATTTCTGAAGAAGAAAAATCACAAATTCTATGCATAAGAAATTTATTTTTAACTCCCCCTCCTGTAACGAGTGTTTTTTGAGATTTTAGATTAGTACCGATTTGAAAGGCTATATGTTCAACAATTGTTCTTAAAATATCTATCACTCTGAATGAACTACTAACTTTTGTTAAGAAATTCCGCTCTAACCACTCTCTTGAAAGAGATTTAGGACTGTTTGAAGAATAAAATTGAATTTTATTTAATTCATTAAATAAAGACTTAATCATTTTTCCACTTCTAGAAATTTCACCACCACTGTCAAATTCTTTCCCCAACTTTCTACAATAGAAGTTAAGTGCAATATTTGCGGGACAAATATCAAATGCCTTAATTGAATTATTTGATTTGACAGATAAGTTAGCAAATCCTCCAATGTTTAAGCAATACTTATAATGCTGAAATAATAATTTATCCCCAATTGGTACAAGAGGAGCTCCTTGACCTCCAAGGTCAATATCTTTTTTTCTAAAGTTGTTTATAGTTGTTATCCTACATAGCTCATTAATTACCTTTCCTGAGCCAATTTGTAATGTAATTTTTTTTGAAGGATCATGAAAAACTGTATGTCCATGGCTTGAAATAACATCAGCTTTAATTTTATTTTTCTCTACAAAATGATTTATTTTATCGCTTATGTGTTTTGCAAATTCAATGTCAATCTCTTTAATTTTTTTTTCATTCTCTAAATGAAGATTAATTAAGGTTTTTTTCCAAAAATTACAATAATGGTAAGTTTTAGAGTTCAAGATTTCATATTTCCATTTTTTGTTTTTAATAAATCTGCAAAATGAAATGTCAAGTCCATCAACTGAAGTACCTGACATAACACCTATTACATTGTATTTTTTCATTTAATTACTTCTTATTAAGTTTATTAAAAAGTGTAATTTTGTTCAAAATACAAAAATGAATTTTGAATTAACAGAAGAACAGATTTTAATCCGTGAAACAGCAAAAGAATTCACTAATAATCATTTACTTCCAGGTGTAATTGAGAGAGACGAAAATCAGCAATTTCCGAAAGATCAAATAAAAAAATTAGGAGAATTAGGATTCATGGGAATGATGGTAGATCCCAAATATGGTGGAGGTGGAATGGACACAGTTTCATATGTGTTAGCAATGGAAGAATTTTCAAAAGTAGATGCCTCAACATCTGTTATTGTATCAGTTAATAATTCGTTAGTATGTTGGGGTATAGAAACATATGGAAACGATTTTCAAAAAGAAAAATATTTAAGCTTGTTAGCTACTGGTGAAAAAATAGGCGCTTTTTGCCTATCTGAGCCTGAAGCAGGAAGTGATGCGACTTCACAAAGAACTACAGCTATTGAAAAAGAGGATCATTATCTGCTCAATGGTACAAAAAACTGGATAACCAATGGAAATTCAGCATCTATTTATTTAGTGATTGCTCAAACTCATCCTGAAAAAGGACATAAAGGAATTAATGCTTTTATAGTGGAGAAAGATTTTGAAGGCTTTGTTGTTGGTCCAAAAGAAAACAAGCTTGGAATTAGAGGTTCTGACACACACTCAATTATGTTTACTGATGTTAAGGTCCCGAAAGAAAACAGAATAGGTGAGGATGGTTTTGGATTTAAATTTGCGATGAAGACTCTTTCAGGAGGTAGAATTGGTATTGCAGCTCAAGCTTTAGGAATTGCATCTGGCTCTTTAGAGTTTTCACTAAAATATTCTAAGCAAAGAAAAGCTTTTGGTAAGGAAATTAATAAACACCAAGCAATTGCTTTCAAGCTTGCTGAAATGGCCACAGAAGTTGAAGCTGCTAGACTTCTATGTATAAAAGCTGCATGGCTTAAAGATAATGGTATGAATTATGATGAGGCTAGTGCTGTTGCAAAATTATATTCCTCTGACTTAGCAATGAAAGCTTCTGTTGAGGCTGTACAAATACATGGTGGTTACGGTTTTGTAAAAGAGTATCATGTTGAGAGACTAATGAGAGATGCAAAAATCACTCAAATTTATGAAGGAACATCTGAAATTCAGAAAATAGTAATATCTAGATCAATTTTAAGTTAGTTACAAGTAATTTAGAATTTTTTCCAAAGTAATCGATCTAGATCCTTTAACCAGAATAAAATACTTTTCTAATTCTAATAAATTTTTCTTAGGAACTGAATCTACATTTTTGAATGAATTTTCTTTTTTTATAGAACTAAATATATCACCAACTAATATAAATTCATATTCTTTTTCTGTAATTAAATTAATTATTTCTTTGTGTTCTTTTTCTGAAGTATCTCCCAACTCTAACATATCTCCTAATATTAAAAATTTCTTTTCATAATTTATGTAATCAAAATAATTTATAGTTTCTCTCATGCTGTTTGGATTTGCGTTGTATGCGTCCATCAAAACTTTGTTTCTTTTTGTTTTTATTATTTGTGATCTATTATTTTTTGGAATATAGTTCTGAATAGCTTCTTGAATTAAAAACTTATCAATTTTGAAGTAATCTCCAATGCAAATCGCTAAGGCTAGATTAAATTTTTGATATTTTCCAATTAAATTTGATTTAAAGGTTATTCCAAGACAAAAAATATTTACATATATATCATCGATAGTGATTTGTGGTGCATATATTGATTCAGATCCATAGCTAATCGAATTTAATCCATAAGTACTTTTTGACAATTTTTTATCGTCATTGTTTACAAATACAGTACCATTATTCTTATCGAGATATCTGTAAAGTTCAGTTTTTCCTACTAAAATATTATCAATAGAACCAAATCCCTCAAGATGCGCCTTTCCTATATTTGTGATTATTCCAAAATTAGGTTTTGCAATTTCACATAATAATTCAATCTCTTTTAGATGATTTGCGCCCATCTCTATTACGGCAAACTGATGACTTTTATTAAGTTTTAATAACGTGAGAGGAACTCCGATGTGATTATTCAGATTCCCTTCTGTCGATAAAACATTATACTTTTTTCTTAAAACGGAGCTGATGAGTTCTTTTGATGTTGTTTTGCCATTGGATCCAGTTATTGCTATTAAACTGCACGTTAATTTAGATCTGTGAAGGCTTGCAAGTTCTTGAAGACAAATCAAAACATTGTCAACAAGAATGTACTTTTCACTTTTTTTATATTTTTCATCATCTATTACACAAAATGAACATCCTTGTGACAGGGCTTGATCTGCAAAAAGGTTTCCATTAAAGTTTTTGCCTTTTAGGCTGAAAAATATAGTATTTTTCTTTGTTTGTCTGCTATCAGTACATACTCCTTTAGATTCAAGAAATAATTTATATATATCTTCTATTTGCATAAAAAAACCCCAGTTAAGGGGTTTCTATTTTTTTAAGTCAGTGAATTATTGTCTTCTTTTTTCATAATTGACACCTCTTCTTTGATTTTCAGCAAGATTGCTTTTTGGAGCTCCAACTCTGTCCATTGCACATCTAAATCCAATATGGTCAGAGGATTGGTCTTGATCAAGAAATCTTCTGGTACCTGGATTAAGCCAGTAAGCTCTATCCTTCCAAGATCCACCTTTGTAAACTCTTGTTCTATCTGTGATCATTGAAGAATTTCCGTAATCATACATTTCAGTACTATTTCCGGTTCTCGTATTGTCTTCGTATTTATCAGCACGTTGGTTCCACTTGTCAATTTTCACTTTTGAAGTGTCTTTATCTGATGTCTCATCAAGAAAAGTGTTCCAATCAATTCCCATTTGTGACTCTATGTCTCCATCTAAATAATTGATGTTATCAGATTTTTTATAGTTTCTTCTGTAGACATTGTCGGCATCAACAACAGGAACCATTGTTATTCTACCGAGACTGTCCTTTTCCGCAATGAATCCATCTTCATCTTTTTTCTGTGTCTTATATACATTTCCTCTAAATGGCCTATGATCTGTTGTAAAAGTTTGCTCGATTACAGGACGATAGACATCAAGTACCCATTCGGAAACGTTACCGGCCATATTGTATAAACCGTAATCATTAGGCCAATAAGATCTCACTGGTCCAGTGATATCAGCATTATCATTAAGGTTTCCCGAAACACCCATGTTATCACCTCTTCCTCTCTTGAAGTTTGCCATTATTTCTCCTTGATTTTTGTTTGAGCTATTTCTTAAAGATGCTCCGTTCCAAGGATATATTTTTCTTTCGGAAATATTTTCATCATTTGTATTACCAACATATCCAAGTGCAGCAAATTCCCACTCAGCCTCGGTTGGGAGTCTATATTTAGGCAATAAAAGCCCATCTTTCATTTTTATTCTTCTAGATTTTTCACCAGTTGATGGATCATAGTTTCTCGGATTTTTTTTGACAATACCTTCGTATTGGCCTGCTAGATAAGCTTCGGTATTAAATGTATTGTCATCAACCTGTTCAATGTCTTCTTTAAGAATTCCTTCATTAATAAGAATTCTCTCATTAACGCGATCAGTTCTCCAATTACAATAATTATTTGCTTGTGACCAACTAACACCAACAACAGGGTAATTTCTGTACGCGGGATGTCTTAGGTATTGGGTGACATATGGCTCATTATATCCTAATTTATCTCTCCAAACTAAAGTGTCAGGAAGAGCTTTTGTGTAAACTTCTGGATATGATTGACCATATACTCTTTTTAACCAGTACAAATACTCTAAATAATCTGTATTGCTAACTTCAGTTTCATCTAAATAAAAGGATGAAACAGTTACTCTTCTTGGAACATTATTCCATTCATACATTACATCTTGCTCAACTCTGCCCATTGAAAAAGTTCCTCCTTCAACAAACATAAGTCCAGGACCTGTCATTTGTTCAGTAAATTTTGTATTTACCTCAAACCCACCTGATTTAGTTTCATTGTAATTCCATCCGGTAGTAGGAGATGTACTTTTCTTAGAACATGAGCTTAGAAATAAGCTAATTGTTATTATTGTTAAAATTTTAAATGATATTTTCATAATTATTGTTTTAATCTAAAATTGAGGGCAACTGATTGTGTTAAATGATTTACTTCTAGCCTTGTTAGGCAAATAAATTGTAAATGATAGTTCGTGCGCTCCAAGAGTATTACTGTTCTTAAGATTACTCACTGTTATATCATAACTATATCCAAATTTAAAGTTATCTTGTAATAGACCGATTAGTAATATGAAAGAATCAAAGTTTTCAATACTATGTCTAGCCCATAATCCTCCTACAAATGGTCCTCTGTAAACATATACACCATAATTAAACTGTTGAAAGTCTTGTTGTTTCTGGTACAAAAAGTTTGGAGAAATCATAGTTACATTATTACTGAATCTATTAATTGGAAAATTTCCACCAAAATGTGCAGTTACTTTTGTTGGTAATGAACTTTCACTTATAAAACCTTGATTAGGTTGGGTTAAGTGGTGAGCAGCAAAACCAAAATAGAAATCTTCGGTGTATCCTACGAAACCAGTAGAAAAATCAGGAAACTGTTTGTAGCTGGGGTTGTTGGCTATGTTCTCTTGAGTACTGTAAATAAAACCATATTTTGGATCAATCATGTCTCCAAATGTTAGGTTGTCCCAGTTAAGATCCATTCTTCTGTAAGTTGCTTCAAATCCAGCATTTATACGAAATTTCCTACTTACTTCAAGGTGATAAGCGTAAATTAGTGATGCAGTATTTACTTGCAAATTTCCATCACCGCTCCTGTCATTAACAAACATGACTCCTAACCCACCACCAATTTTGTCAACATATTGGTCGTAAGAAACTGCTGTTGTGACATAGGTTCGGCCAATACCTGGCCATTGATCTCTATAATTCAAGTTACCTCTAGGGGCACCCTTAGGGGCTGATCCTGAAAAGGCAGGGTTGAGATATAATGGGTTAGCATAAAACTGACTAAAGGCAGGGTCTTGAGCTTTTGATTCTTTCTGAGATGAGAAGAAACAAACAACTGCAAAAATCATTACTAGATTTATCTTCTTCAATTTCTTATAGGTTAGTTGTGTCAAACACAAAAATAAACAATTTATTTGTTTTCAACTTTTTTTAGATGAAATAAACAAGAATTAGTTTCGTTTAGAAAAGGTTAATTAACTTTGTGATATGAGATTAATATCTGTGTTTCTTATTTTTAGTTTATCTTCTTTTTCACAAGAAAATTCTCAAAATAGTTCGATTTTCTCGTCAGGAAACTGGTTCAAGATTTGTGTTGAAAATGATGGAGTATATAAACTAAGCAAGGAAGATCTCAATAATATGGGAATAGATAACCCAATTTATTGTGATCAAATTTCAATTTTCGGCAACTCATTTGGCATGCTTCCAAATAAAAATTCAGATTATAGACCTCTAGAAATCACTGAGAATTGTATAAAATTAATTGACTTGAATCAAAACAATATTCTAGAGAATGAGGACATAATTTTATTTTATGGAAAATCACCAAACGAATGGGTTTTTAATCCAAGTTCTAAAAATTTTGAGTACGAGCAACATTTATATGACGATAAAAATTGCTATTTCATAAATGTTGAAGGAATTGGTCAATCAAAGAGAATAATACTTGAAAATGTTTCTACAATATCTCCAACAATCGTCAATACCTTTAATGATATGGCTGTTGTTGAAAATGAAACAGAAAATCTTATTGAGTCAGGAAGTCAATGGTTTGGACAAAGATTCGATTTTCAAGTTCAAAAATCTTATAATTTTAATTTTCCAAATCTAAGTAATGATTCAATTTATTTAAAAATTTCAGCTGTTTCAAGATCTACTTCAAGCTCCAGATTTGATATTCGAGCTCAAGGCAATATAATTGGTAATATAAACATATCTCCAATTTCAGGAAATTATGCTTCAGATTATGCAAAAGATAAAGTTTTTAGCAACTATTTTTTATCTAACTCTGACAATTTGCTAATAGAGTTAACTTATGTACCTCTAATTTCCAACTCTACAGGCTGGCTTGATTACATCGAGATTAATGCAGAAAGAGAATTAAATTTTGTCGGTACTCAAATGTTATTTACAAATTGTGAATCTATTACATTAAAAGATAGAAAATACCTCATCAAAAACGTAAACACAAATCAATCAATTTGGGATATAACCAATAAAAACAATGTTTTTCAAAAAGAAATAACGTTTTCAAATAATCAGGCTCAGATTTTTTCGAAAGATGATTTATGTAATGAATTCATTATATTCACCAATTCTAACTATCTTGTTCCTAGCTTTCATGGGAAAATAGAGAATCAAAATTTAAAAGAAATATCTAATGAGACTGAATATATAATTATAACTTCTAAAGATTTTGAATCTCATGCGTATCAAATCTCAGATCTTCATTCCTC
>CENJ01061533.1_pt1 | contig 16033 bp, 14 predicted proteins | sample 356161 | NCBI WGS metagenome assembly CENJ01 (sample SAMEA2619531, study PRJEB7988) | marine metagenome | biome: marine biome (ENVO:00000447); feature: surface water layer (ENVO:00002042); material: "saline water (ENVO:00002010), including plankton (ENVO:xxxxxxxx)" | depth 5 m
CGGATAGCCGGTTTCTTTGAGCCATGCCATTGGCACGGGCGCAAAAGCCTCGTTAATTTCAACTAGATCAATATCCTCCAGAGACATGCCGGATTTATTCAAGGCATATTCTGTGGCAGGAATCGGCGCTGTCAGCATGAAAATTGGATCATCACCGCGTACACTCATGTGATGAATACGTGCGCGGGGTTTTAGATTATATTTTTTGACCGCATCTTCTGAGGCCAGCAACATGGCTGATGAGGCGTCTGATGTCTGGCTGGAAACACCGGCATGGATGCGACCGCCCTCTTGAAGCGGCTCGAGCGTTGCCATTTTTTCCATGGTGGTATCGCGTCTGACTGTTTCATCCATCTCTAGGCCGTTAAAAGGTACGACCTCATTGTTGAAGCGGCCTTCATCAATTGCTGCTGCGGCTCTCTGATGACTTGCGAGGGCATATTCTTCCATCTCTTCTCTGGAAATATCCCATTTTTTGGCAATCAATTCAGCGCCGTGGAATTGTGAGACAGGTTCGTGACCATATCTTTTAACCCAGCCTTCAGAGCCGGAGAAAGGGTCATTGAAGCCAAGTGGCTTGGCGAGTACCATAGCCGAGCTAATCGGAATTTTTGTCATAGTCTGCACGCCGCCGGCAATAACGAGGTCGTGAACACCTGCCATAATTCCCTGTGCGGCGAAATGAACGGCCTGTTGGGATGATCCGCATTGACGGTCGATTGTTACGCCGGGAATGGCTTCGGGCAGTCCTGCCGTGAGCCAACATGTCCGGGCGATATTGCCGGCCAGAGGCCCAACAGCATCAACACAGCCAAAAACGACATCATCGTAATCTTCCGCAGGAATGTTATGCTTATCAACCAGCGTTCGCAGAACAAAAGCGCCCAGGTCTGCGCCATGAACTTCTGCAAGCGTCCCTTTGCGTCTGCCTGTGGGTGTTCGGATTGCATCAATAATATAAGCTGCGGCCATAATTTTCTCCTTAGTAACTGAAAGTAGTACCCGGCCCCAGTTCAGCATCATCCGCTAAAATCATAGTTTCGAGAATATTAATATGATGATTGCGGTCTCCCCATTCGCCGCAAAGCGCCCATGCGCGTTTCATGAACATGTGTAAACTGACTTCAAATGTATAACCCATACCGCCATGAACTTGAATGGCTGTTTCTGCTGCAAGCATGGCCGTATCAATTGATGATACTTTGGCCTGATGGACACAGCGCCCGTTCTGCGTAGCGGCAAGCTGAACAATCGGACGGGTAAACTCGATTTGCGTATGTACATTTGCCAATTGATGTTTAATCGCTTGAAACGATCCGATTTGTTTGCCGAATTGTTCGCGGTCTTTGGCATAGTCCACTGATAAGGTGACCATTCTCTTGGATAAACCGCAAAGGAAGGAGGCATTGAGTATCGTGCCACGCCGGTCAATCGCCTCCAGACCGTCGCCGGCATGTGAAACTTTATAAAGCTTACGCAAAGGATCAATCGATTTTAACGGGGTGAGGGTGACATCGCTTTTATCAACCAGACGCGCCTTACCGCCGTCACCGATAAGAAACATATCTGCCTTATCTGCATGGCTGACCATGCCGGACAGCCCGCAGACTGGAAGGATTTTTAAATCTCCACTAATCACAGCATTTAATTCTTCAGTTGCTCTCATCTCAGCGAGAACCGGCACGCTGATGCCTGCTATTTCGATAAGTGGTTCTGTAAGCGCGACGTTTCCGGCCATTTCAGCAATGCCTGCCATGACAGAAAAATCCTGCGCCAACCCACTGTTTTCTTCCGGTGCAACAAGACCTAATAGACCAAGCTCGGCAAAATTATTCCACAATGAGGGGGTGTCATCAGGAGCATCTGACTCCAAAAGGTGACGCATATAGTCAACCGTATGTTCGCCCGCAAAAAAACCATCTGCCGCGTCAATAAGTTCCTGTTGGTCTGATGTGTAGATTAAATTCATGCCGCAACTCTTATTGTCTTGGGAGACCGAGAACACGCTCGGCAAGAATATTACGTTGAATTTCATTTGTGCCCGCATAAATAGGTCCGGCAAGACTGAACATATAGCCATCCAGCCATCTACCATTTTCAATTGCGCCATCGCCTTCTTCCAACTCGGCATGCATGCCCATAATGGTCATGGCAGTGCGATGCATAGCGCGGTCCATTTCAGACCAGAAAATTTTATTGGCACTGGCCTCGGAAGATATGGATGCACCGCTGTCAACTTGTGCGACGAGCGCATAAGTGGCTGCAGTGAATCTTTCCGTATCACCCCATGCCTGAAGCACTTGTTCTTTAATACCGGAGGAGAGGCGGTTGGCGTTTTGCTTATAGAGTTTTACCAATCTTGCAGCGGCGGCCTGAAAACGTGCAGGGGAGCGAAGCAATAGACCTCTCTCAAATCCTGCAGTCGCCATTGCAACTCCCCAGCCACCATTTTCAGGGCCCAGAAGGTTGTTGACAGGGACACGCACTTCATCAAAAAACAATTCAGCAAATCCAGGGTCGCCATCCAATTGAGCAATTGGACGAACGGTAAGGCCGGGACTGTCGAGTGGCACAAGAATCTTAGACAGACCGTGATGTCGACTACTTTCAGGATCAGTTCTAAATAATCCAAAACACCAATCGGCAAACACAGCGCGTGAAGACCAAATCTTCTGACCAGAAATCACATACTCATCACCATCACGCACGGCTTTACTTCGAATGGCCGCCATATCACTTCCAGCGCCGGGTTCGGACCATGCTTGCGCCCAGATTTCATCACCGGCTGCCATAGGCTTGAGAAAGCGTTCTTTTTGTTCGTCAGTCCCATATTCCATAATGGTCGGGCCGAGAAGAAAAATGCCATTTTGACTGACACGCAATGGTGCATCGGCACGGTAATATTCTTCTTCAAAAATAAGCCAATCTGTGAGGCTGCATCCGCGACCACCAAATTCTTCAGGCCATGTGACCATGCCCCAATTTCCTGCATGAAGTTTTCTCTCCCATGCGCGGTGAAGATCAAAACCTTCCTGTGTGTCGAGGGAAGGCAAACGTTCGCCGGGAACGTTGGCACTTAGCCAATCCCGCACCTCCTGCCGGAATTGATTTTGATTATCTGAAAATACGGCGTCCATCAATCATCCCCAAAATCGGCAGCTTTGCCGGTTTCCACAAAAGCATCGCGGGATTTTTGGCTGTCCTCATGCATATACATTTCAAAGGTAAAGCCCTGTTCCCAGCGATAGGACGCATCTACGTCAAAAGGTTCAATGCCGTTTAGTGCTTGCTTGGCAATTCTAAGCGCATCACGGCTTTTACCCGCCACAATAGTGGCGAGTTTATGGGCTTCATTTTCAAGCTCTGCGCGCGGAACGACATTTTCAATCCCACCAAGGCGATGCATTTCCTGAGCTGTAATTTGTCCACCGGTTAAGAATGCCGAGCGGACTTTAGTAAGGGGAATCATTCTTTGTAAATGGGCTGCCCCGCCCATTGCGCCTCGGTCAATTTCCGGCAATGAGAAAAAACAATCATCTGATGCAATGACAATGTCAGAAGCACCGCACATACCGATTCCGCCGCCAATCACAAATCCATGTGGCGCAGAAATGACAGGCATCTCACAATGGTGGATGGCTTTGAAAGTTTCAAAATTCCCTTTATTGACCTCGACGATTGCCGCGCTATCGGCAGCAAGTTCTTTAATATCAACCCCGGCACAAAAACCCTTGCCCTCTGCTCGAATGAGAAGAACACGAACATCCTGCCGCTTGCCCAAATCTGAGATGATGGCGGGCAACTCGTTCCATGTTTGGCTGTTAAAGGCATTAACCGGGGGGTGGTCAAGAACCAGCTCGGCAATATTATCAGCAACATTTACATTTATCGGCATGATTTAATTCCCACTCTTGGTGTTTTGGAGGCGTTCTTGAGCATCGTTAATGATGGTGTCAATAATTTTTCCGGCGCCGGGGAGGTCATTAATCAATCCGGCAACTTGCCCACTTGGGAGCACGCCCTTATCGGGGTTGCCGTCAACCATAGCCTTTTGAATAATTATTGGCGCGTTCGCCGCCATGAGTGTTTGTCCCAGAGTTAAATCTGTTCCTGACGCCATTTTCCAAGCGGTTTTGACAGTTTCAAGCATGCTCATTTCTGATTGAGCTTTAAATTTAAACCCGTTCACCATGGCGCGGAACAGCATGCCAAGAGATGATGCATTTTCTAGATCTTGTAAGGTTGAGTTCATGACCATGCGTTGGGGGAGGCCATCAAGTTTTGTTGAGACAGGTATTTTGGTAACTTCAGCATCAAGGTAAGCCTGCTTCGTTGCCTGTGGTACAGGACTTTCTGCACTCATCATAAAACGTGTTCCCATTGCAATCCCGTCGGCGCCAAAAGCCAATGCTGCGGCCAGACCGCGTCCATCCCTGAAGCCACCGCAAGCAACAACGGGGACGTCAAGTTTGTAATCCAGCACTTGAGCCAACAGGAGCCATGTAGGTGTGTAGCCGGTATGACCTCCACCCTCTTGACCTTGGCAAACCAGAATATCAGCACCCATCTCAACTGCCTTTGGAGCATGTTTACCTGCGCCAATTGTCGGTACGCATTTAATGCCGGCAGCTTTTACCCGGTCAATGACTTTGGCCGAGGGTGCGCGCCCATAAGAAATCGCAGCGACTTTATAGTCGATACACATATCCACGATTTTATCGACATCTTTTTGGAAGGAATGAAAGTTTACCCCAAATGGATGATCACCCGATTGCTTGATTGATTTAATTTCAGCTTCACACTCTTCAGCAGTCATTACGGCAGCAGCAAGAAAGCCAAACCCACCACCACGAATAGAAGCTTTTACAAGTTGTGAGGTCGCAACCCATCCCATTGCTGTTTGGATAACAGGAGCTTGGCAACCCAGAGTTTTGGTGAGACGCGTATCAAGGGACATGAAATTAATCTTGCTCTTTCTTCTTATTTGAATCAGCCATTTTTTTGCCGTCAAAACCTGCAATATAATCGCCGGTTACAATGCTATTTTGAGCATGAGCAAAATGATGCATCGCGTAAATGCCATCCATCGCATTTTTCTTATTCTGCAGATTTTCAACATGGTTACAGGCTTGCTTCACCAGCAGGGCAGCGAGGCGCGGCTGGGTGGCAATCTTCAAAGCCGTCTCGGTAACATTTTCCGCAAGTTCGTCTACAGGGACGACGCGGTTTATCATACCTGCTGACAGGGCGCGGTCTGCGGACCAACGTTCACCAAGAAGCAGAAATTCTTTCGCCATGCGAACATTCAACTCGTAGGGGTGTGCAAAATACTCAACCCCCGGGAAGCCCATTTGAACAACTGGATCTTGGAAAAAGGCTGTGTCGGAGGCGATAATTAAATCACATACCCAAGCGAGCATCAGGCCACCGGCAATACATCCACCATGCACCTGAGCAATCGTTGGTTTAGGGATTTCACGCCAGCGATTGCAGAAGCCGAGATAGACTTCAGATTCGCGAATAAATGCTTTCTCAGCACCGGGCTTATTGTCGTGATTATAAATCATTGTCCGACGGTCTTCCCGCCCAATGGTGAAGTCGCGTCCGGGTGTTCCGATGTCATGACCCGCGGAAAAATGTTTGCCATTGCCTTTCAGCACAATCACTTTCACACCATCATCCCCGACAGCTTTATAAAAAGCATCATCCAGCGCATAAAGCATCTGGCTGTTTTGACTGTTATGATATGTCGGACGGTTTAGTGTAATATATGCAACCTTGTCCACGACCTCGTAAAGTATCGGGTTTTCTTCCTCGTAAACGACTTCTTTTTCTTCTCGTGGAACGGTTTCATTTTCGTCTATTTGGCTCATGTTTTAGCCCTTTCAGATATTCTATATGACGACACTTTTTTGGATAGTGCCCTGATTGGTTGATTACTCACCAATCTGAGGGAAATCATATTCATGTCCCCAATAATCTCCGGAGGTTGTTTTGGTTGGCGTGTATTGTGACCAGTCTGCAACCTGTTTGCCGTCAAAGCCATATTCCAACCCCATGCCACCGGGTGCAAAGAAATAGAAAGATACCATTTCATCATTTGAGTGGCGACCAAGGTCTGAGAAAATATGTAACCCGGCTTTTTTGACACGATCCATGCAATATCCGACTTCATCAATTGACCCGACTTCTATCATTAGGTGGATAAGACCTGTTGGACTTGGAAAGTTGTACAGACCCAGCGTGTGATGGCGCGGATTATCAGCATGCATAAACAAAACGCGCTGGTTGGGCGCGCCTTCTGCGGGCGGGGGTAGGGTGAGGTCATCACTAATGCCAAAGCCAAACAAGGATGTGTAAAATTCCTCAGTTGCTTCATTTTCAGGTGCAGGAATAACCAGATGCCCAAGCCCCATCTCGCCGGTAATAAAAGCCTTTATATTATGGTTAGGGGTAAAAGGTTTGCCCTCGTGCCGCCCGTGATAAAACTCTACGAGATTCCCCGATGGGTCATAGCAAGATGAAAAAGCGGTGACCGCTCGTCTATTGGCTTCATCATCGGAACCGGTCTCGACTTGAACGCCAGCGGCTTGGAGCTTTTCGACCAGTGCGGCATATGCTTCAGCTGAGGAAAGTTGAAGGCCACTTGATACAAATTTGTCCTCGTCACCTTGTTCAACAATATACCTGAAGGGGGCATCATCCATACGTAAGTATTTCGACCCATTTCCGTCATCATGTTCAGCAACGCCAAAGCCCAAAATATCAACTGCAAAATCTGCCCAAGCTTGCGGGTCAGTCATTTGTAATCTGACATATCCTAGATTTTCAATTCCCATCTCATCATCCCCGATTAATATTATTAAATTTTATTTTCTAGCCATGTTTCAAAAAGTCAATGCCGGTGGCGTTAAACATGCGGGGATGTTCAATCATCACCCAGTGACCACAGGCATTCACCTCAATGAGACGAGACTGATTATTTGCCCTGAGACATGTCTGTTTTCCTTGAGGTGGCATGAATAAATCATCAGCACCCCAAAAAGTAAGGATTGGGCAGGTCAGTTCTTTTAATCTAGGCCCGAGATTAGGCGTCTTCATAGTTGTGATGACTTCTTTGGGTTGATCCTGTGCCACATGCCAGCGCATAGCTATGAGGTCAGACGTGATAAGCGCTTCATCATGAACAAAGTTTTTCAGAACTTTCTGAAGTGTTTCTTCAGTGAGGCCATCTTTGAGTGCATCGACCATTTTTGCGATACCCGGCATGGTGAAATAATCCTGCTGCTCTTCAATGCAGCCGGGACCCATCATAATTAGCTTATTAACAAACCCGGGGTCGTTGAGAGCAATCTGTACGGCAATCCCTCCACCCAGCGAATTGCCGACAAAGCTGCAGGATGAAATGCCAAGAGAAATCAATCCGGCTTTTAAAGTGTCACAGAATAGATCAAGCGTGTAATCACCAAGGTCAATTGGTTTATCAGTGTATCCGAAACCTATGAGGTCAGGTAGGACGACATAAAAACCGGCATCAGCAAAGTCTTGGGCGTTCTTGCTGAAATTTGCATAACCACAATTACCCGGCCCAGACCCGTGGACAAAAACCACGGCAGGGTCTTCGGGATTTCCGTATTCAAGAACATGCATCTTGATAGGGCCGGCTTCAACAAAACGACCTTCAGGCGGTTGGGCGAGATATTCTGCCATTAAACAAACAAGTCCGTGCATTCGCCTGAAATTTGAATACCACCAAAATTACGAGCAAAGCCTACAGGATTATTCGCAACATGTGCGCGGGCAATGTGAATATCATGCCACAAGGCCTGTATAGGCGACCCGTCGTAAACACTGCGGCCTCCGGCAATATCGAAAATCAGGTCAACAGCTTCCATCATGCGCTCAATAACGAGGCTGGCTTGATAGCGATATTTCACGCGGTCAATCATGGGGATTTCTTCGCCCTTATTTACCTTGTCCAGCATTTCATCGAAGTTTCTGAAAATAATGGCTTCAGTCTCATCAATAAGTGTTGCTGCTTTCGCTATCCTCACAGTCACATCCGGATCTCCGGCAAGACGCGTAGGGTCAGTGGAACTGGATGTGGCGTTTTCAATGAACAAGCGCAGAGCGTGTTTTGCAGCACCAATAGAGGGTGAAGATACAACACGGATAAAAAGCTGTGCCCAAGGGATTGAATACATTGGATTTTCTTGATGGTGAACGCAGTTAAAACCGTCCATTTGGATATGTGTTCTGTGTTCTGGAACAAAAATAGGCTCTTCAATAACTACGTCGTTTGAACCTGTGGCGTGTAGCCCCATCGGAAACCATGTTTCTTCAATATCGTAATCACTGCGTGGGAGCAGGAATGTCCGATAATGAATACCGTCCGGATGATCGGTGATCACGCCACCAAGTAAAGTCCATGAGCAGTGGCCGGACCCGCTACTCCACCCCCACCGGCCTGAGAGTTCGAAACCGCCATCAACAGTTTTTACTTTCGCACCTGCCGGATTGTAAGAAGAAGAAATGAGTGTATCCGGTGAGTCCGCATAGACTTCTTCGGCTGCTTGAGGTGGCATGATAGCCAGCTGATATGCGTGAACTGCGATAATACCACCAGCCCAAGCTGTGCTCATATCGCGTTCGGCAATATCAATTGCTGCGCGAAAGAATTCCTGAGGTGTGCATTCGTAACCGCCATATTGTTTCGGCAGGAGCATTCTGAAGAAGCCCTGCTCACGGAGTGCTTCAATACTACTTTTGGGAATTTGTCTGTTCTCTTTACCCTCTGGCGCATTCTTCTCAATTAGACTCAATGCCGGGGCCACATTTACGCTGTGCATATTGCTTGTTTCCATGGCTGCTTGACTCATTTTAAGGATCCTTCTGTCTCAGTTGTCTATTAACATATTAAGAATATCAAAAATGCGTAAAATTAAAACAGTTTTTTACGAATTTTTATCATAAATGTGAAAAAAATATCGTTTTTGCAGAATTTATATTCCAAATACCTACATTTTCTCCAATAAAAACTTCTGAACTTTACCAGATGCATTGCGCGGCAAATCTTCAAGCACAGTAATTTTGCGAGGAACTTTAAAATTAGAAATTCTTTCCTTAACCCAGGCAATCAATGCATCCGTGTCAATATCGGGGGTGCGGGCTAGAATAAAAGCCTGCGGCACTTCGCCAAGACGGTCATCTGCCATGCCGATAACGGCGGCATCAATTACGTCGGGGTGCTGCATGAGCCATTTTTCTATTTCTGCCGGATAGGCGTTGAACCCACCGACAATAATCATGTCTTTTTTTCTGTCGGTTATACGAAGATAGCCTTTATCATCCATCGTGCCGACATCACCGGTTTTGAGCCAGCCATCTGAAGTTATGGTGCGCGCCGTATCTTCGGGTGCATCAAGATAGCCCTGCATAGCGTTGAAGCCTCGAACCCAAATTTCTCCTTCTTCACCTGTAGTGACTTGATTGCCGTCCTCATCCACGAGAATCACTTCTGTTTCAGGTAAGGGGCGCCCAACTGTAGTTGCGATTGTTTCAAAATCATCGCCTTTCTGACACAACGAAACAACGCCGCAAGTTTCGGTGAGGCCATAGGCGGAATACACATGATCAATGCCGATAACTTCGTGCATTTTTCTTATCAAATCGACAGGTATCACGGTGGCGCCTGTGGTGGCGAGGCGCAAGGATGACACATCTCTTTTTTCAAAATCAGGGTGGTCCATCATGGTTTGAAATATTGTCGGGGCGCCCGGCATGACTGTAATCTTATCCTCTTCAATGCGCCTTAAAACCTCCCCGGGGTCAAAGACACCAAGCGGATAAATAGTGGCGGCACGAATAAGGCAACTCAGCCAACCTGCCTTGTAACCGAAGCTATGGAAGAAGGGGTTCACTAGCAGATACCGATCCCCTTTCTGCATATCAATCGCCTTGGTGAACACATCAAAAACACTGATATTTTGCCCATGATGCGTCACCGCGCCTTTTGGAAGGCCCGTCGTGCCGGAGGTGAAAATAATGTCCGACGCATCGTCCGGGTCAATTTCATCAAGCGCCTCCTCAGCAAGTGGCGCATCAGCAAAATTCAAAAGATTTTGGAAGCCCTCATTACCCTCTTTATCTCTTAAGATAATTGTTTCCTGCAAATCAGGGAGGTCCTCACCATCAAGCATAGATGGATAGTCAAGGCCAAGAAATCCATCAACAGTGAGCAAAAGCTTGCACCCAGAACGGCGGATTATATCAGCGGCTTCAGACCCTTTATAGCGTGTGTTCAGTGTTACAAGCACTCCCCCCAATGTCTGACCGGCAAGCGCAGTGACAATCCATTCGGCACAATTTGGTGCCCAGACAGCAAATTTATCCCCCTTATTAAGCCCTTTGGCTTGGAAGGCTGCGGCGACTTTTAATACCTGATGTTGTAAATCGCGATAGCTGGTGGTCGTCCCATTATCAACAATGGCTACAAGGTCAGGATTATTTTTGGCTGTATGTTTTAAGATGCCGGGAATTGTTTGCATGATTTTACCCTCCACTTGCCCTCTGACTTATAAAAACAACTAAACTTAGACATGAGGTTAGAATTACGCAATACTTACCAACACTGGAGGCGCTCATGAAGGATTTAAGCGGTCAAACAATCATCGTTACCGGCGGCGGTAAAGGGATTGGCAGAGGAATTACAACTGCTTTTGCTAAAGCAGGGGCTCATGTCGCGATTTGCGGACGTTCTGAGCCAGAGGCTTTTGATAGTGAGATTGCTGACCATATTCATTTTATAGAGCTTGATATCAGAGAGGCTGAAAATGCTGAAACGCTCATAGATTTTGCAGCGAGTTTCGGGCATCCAATTACCACCTTGATTAATAATGCGGGGGGAGGGCCACCTGTCGCCTCGGCTGAAGCCAGCCCGTCTTTGACAGAAAAAGTCATTAAGCTGAATTTACTGGCGCCCATTTATTTGTCGCAAGCCGCTTATAATTATATGCGCGCCAATGACGTAAATGGCTCCATCATTAATATTTCCAGCGTCTCGGCTACACGCTCGTCACCGGGGACTGTCGCTTATGGTGCGGCAAAAGCCGGACTGATAAATGTCACCACATCATTGGCTATGGAATGGGCGCCTGATGTGCGCGTCAATGCCATTATTGTCGGGCTGGTAAAAACCGAAGCTTCCGAGTCTCACTATGGCGGCGAGAAGGGCATGGCCTATCTTGCAGATAATCTTCCTATGAAGCGAATGGGTCAGCCTCAAGATATTGCTCATGCTTGTCTGTTTTTGGCAGATCCTGCCTCGGCTTATGTTTCCGGTGCGTGTCTGGAGGTGTTTGGTGGCGGTGAGCCTCCAAGCTTCCTGAAAATCACGCAAGATGCTGCCGCACAAAAATAATATTTTGTTATTGGCCTGAATAATTAGAGAGACGGGTAGTCTGTATATCCCTTTTCACCGGGTGTGTAGAGCGTATTGCGGTTCATCTCTGCAAGTGGTGCGCCGGTCTCAAATCGACGCACAAGATCTGGATTGGATACAAACAATCTGCCAAATGAGACGGCACTTGCCGTACCTTTTTCAATTATTTTTTGTGCAGCTTCTTTGTCGAAGCTTTCATTCAGAATTAGTTGCCCGTCGAAATGTTTTTGTGCGAGCTCAATATTATCAATGCCATTGTTAATCTTTGGGTCCATGCGAATGACATGAAGATAAGCAAGATTTTTGGGTGAGGTGGCTTCAAGCAATGTCGCGAAAGTTTCCGCCGGATTATCATCATGTAAATCATTGAAGGGATTGCCTGGGCAAATACGCATGCCGACGCGTCCTGCCCCGGCGCGATCAATCATCGCGTCAAGAACGTCCAACGTAAACCGTAAGCGGTTTTCAAGTGAACCGCCATAAGCGTCCTCACGTTGATTGGTGCCGGTGGATAAAAATTGTGCCGGTAGGTAGCCACTTGTGGCATGTAACTCAACGCCGTCAAACCCAATATTGATGGCATTTTGTGTGGCGGTAGCGAAGTCGTTAATTGTTTGTTCAATGTCTTTTAAAGTCATTTCTTCCGGCACATCATGGGCAACCATGCCGTCAGTGTCGGTATACATTTTGCCTGCTGCTTGAAAGGGAGAGGGGGCGAGTGTGCGCGCTGTGTCAATTTTATTTGCAGAGGCTGCAACACGTCCGCAATGCATGATTTGCATAACGATTTTGCCGTTATTCTCATGGACTTTGCGACAGACCTTTTCCCAGCCAGCAATTTGTTTTTCTGACACAATGCCCGGCGTGCGGACATAACCCTTGCCGTCATAGCTGGGATAGACCCCTTCGGTAATAATCAGACCTGCCGATGCGCGTTGTGAATAATAGTTTATTGTTAGCTGTGTCGGCTCGTCATCCTGACCGGCACGACTACGAGTCATGGGCGCCATCACAATGCGATTGTTAAGGTCAATATCGCCGAGCCTGTGTGGTTCAAAAAGTGTCATTGGGGTTTCCTTATTATTAAGTGAATTTTTTATCAGCGCACTTTGATTTTTGGATCCGGCTGTCCGGCGCGCATTGTTTTTAGAAATTCACCCCATGGTGCCGGTGTTGCGACTTCTGGCGTGATGCCATCCTTGGGTGGGTTTTTCCAGAAATTTTCCCACGAAGGAAATAAATCATGGAAAGCGCCGTCATAGGCATCTCTGTCAGGCCAGCGCATTTTTTGTTCTCCAATAGGCGGTTTGTTTAAATCAGTAGCATACCAATAGCAGGGTAGCCGCCGCCGAAAATACCAATGCCCGTCTATGCGTTCATAATTATCCCAGTAAAGCATTTGCATAATGACCCATTCATCACCAGCCTCGCTGGGTGTCTCATGTTCATTTTTGGAATAAAGCACGCCATGCGCATGGTTGGCGTCGTCAAATTCAATAATGTGATTTCCGACATGATGCGATGTGCCGGTAAATTGTAATCTTAACGTGTCATCCAGCCATTGTTTAAGGTGGGCGCGTCCTGAAGCTTGCCGACTGACGCGAATATCTTCGGCAAATAAATTCACATGGGCATCAAGATCACGCATATCTAAGGACAGGGAATATTTGCTGACCAGTTGACGGATTTCTTCAATAGATTCCAGACGGTCAATTCTATCTTCCAATGTCATTTTTTGCCCCCCCTTTAAATTGTGAAGACTAAAAAAGCACATTTCGATTGCGATGACAAAGTAGTTGATGCAGTTTCGAACTTCATTTAGGTGAAGGATAACCTAAGTATTAATAATCTAAGTGAAAGGTATTGTCGTGACCACAGATCAAAAAGAATTACGGAATGCGCTGGGGCAATTTGCTACGGGCGTTACGGTTGTCACGACATCGGCTGAGGATCAAGAGCCTGTCGGGGTGACTGCCAGCAGTTTTAATTCTGTTTCACTAGACCCGCCTCTTGTGTTGTGGTCGTTGTCCAAAACGGCAAAATCAATGCCTGCCTTTGAGACTTCCGGCGGCTTCAATGTTCATATTCTTGCGGCGCATCAGACGGATATCTCTAATCGTTTTGCAAGTTCGCAAGGTGATAAATTTGACGGTGTTGACTTCAGCACCTGTGATATGGGTTTTCCGCTTCTTGATGAATATGCAGCTCTGTTTCGCTGTAAAACGCATTACCAATATGAGGGCGGAGACCATATAATTTTTGTTGGAGAGGTTGTCGAATATCAGACCAACCCATTGCCTGTTCTGATATTCCACGGCGGTAAATATGCTGATGCACGTCCGAAATTGAAGAAAGAAGATGAGGATGATGTTGTTGATTTACTCAGCGGAAAATTTACTGAAAACTATTTGCTCTATCTTATTTCCAGAGCCCATTTCCAGACTTCACTTCCTGTCCGTAAATCATATATCGGCCAAGGTCTCAGCGATCAAGAATTTTTCTGTCTTTCGCTTTTGTCCATGAATGGTGGACTGTCTCCAAGTATGATTTCTGACCGATTGGCTCATACGGGGCATGCGCCCGACAATGAAATTTTTGAACGTCTTGCGCGAAAGGATCTCATTAGTCAAGAAGGGGGCGACACAGGCGACATTTCACTTACGGAGACGGGGCAAGGCGTGTTTATTGAGCTTCTTGCTCAGTCTAAAGCACTGGAAGAACAACTCAAAAAACATTTTTCTGAAGACGAAATTGAGACAGCTGTTCGGTTCATGAAAAAAATCGTTGATATTACCGGCTCAGATATCCCTGAGCTCTGGTAATTGATTTAACCAACGAAAGCTTGCCCACCATCCAGTGCAATAGTTTGGCCTGATAAATAACGCGACTCTTCTCTGCACATCAGCATTACGAATGCGCCTATATCCTCTTCACATTCACCGACGCGTCTTAGGGGAATGGATGCCTGAAAAGCTTCTGCTTCCTCAGGATTGGTGTTTATCCAGTTCGCTAGCGCCGGGGATTTGGCGTGCGGCATGATTCCATTCACCCGAATGCCATCAGGCCCCCACTCGCAAGCGGCGGCTCTTGTCAGTTGTTGAATAGCAGATTTAACAGCCGCATACCCCCCATATCCTGACATATCCCATCGTTTCATAACGGATGAGAGGAGGTTCACAATATGCCCGCCTTCAGCTTTTAAGTGTGGGTAGCAGTATTTCATCATGCGTAATACAGCGAGCGGGCCGGACTTAAAGCCATCTTCAAAAGCTTCATCTGTGAGGGCATTAATTGGTGCAAGTGGAACTAGCTGTGCATTGTTTACGAGAATATCCAGCCGTCCGAATTCTTCTATTGTCGCATCAACTCCGGCGCGCAAATCATTGTCAATCGTCACATCACAGGCAACAGCCAGCGCGCGACTGCCTCTTTCACTGACGGCGGCGCAACTCGACTCAAGCTTCTCCATGGTACGACCCAGCAAGGCAACATTTACGCCTTCATTTGCTAATGCCAATGCAATGCCGAGGCCAACACCCTGACCGCCACCGGTAATGAGTGCGGTTTTTCCTTTCAATGAAGACATTTTAAACTCCTGCTAATTTACTATCTGGTTAAGGTGTAAACGGTTTCACCGTCTTTCACTGTTTCTAAAACTTTTATATGCCGCAACTCAGCTTCAGGCAAAGTGAGGGGATTGCCATCGAGAATAATCATATCGGCTTTCTTGCCGATATCGATAGAGCCTTTCTCGGTCTCAATATAATGTTGATAGGCGCTGTTTACTGTGAGAGCTTTTAAAGCTTGTTGACGCGTTATGGCTTCATCAGCGCCGAGTTTTTCTCCTGAACTGGTCAGGCGCGCAACCGCTACCCAAAGAGTTCTAAACGGATCAGCGGAGACGACAGGGGCATCATCATGAATTGTGTAAATAAGTTGGCGATCTTCTGCTGATCCGGCCGGGCTAATTTGTGCGGCCCGGTCAGGGCCCAGAAAAATGTCTCTATGCCTGTCGCCCCAAAAATAAACATGGTCGACAAAAAAGGACGGTATTAATGACAGTCCTTTTGCGCGGTCAAGTTGATCTTGCCGCATGGTCTGAGCATGAATACTGACCGGACGGAGAGAGTTGTCGGGATAAGCGGTGTTCGCTTTTTCAAGCCCATCTAGGAGCACATCTATTGCCGCGTCGCCATTTGTATGCACCAGAAGTGGAATATCATCGGCATAAGCCTGCATAAGCATGTTGTTAAATTTTTCCGGTGGTAAATGCGGATAGCCGCGATAGCTGACATCTTTACCGGCCGGGGGCACATGATAAGGTTGGCTCAAATGTCCGGTATAACCTTGAATAGATCCATCCAACAGAATTTTAATTCCACCCAGTTTAAAGCCGTTAATATCCTTACGGGTCATATTTGCCATTTGTGTAGCGAGTGGTTCGGTATCAGCAAGTACACGGCGATAAGCAATCATATCCACCGGAACATCACGGGATGCAAAATACGCTTCAAACCCTTTTTCCATTGCGATGTCACTGGCATGGTCGACAATTGTTGTATAGCCCAAGGCCAGCAGGTCCTGGACGACAAC
>CENJ01055273.1_pt1 | contig 16031 bp, 14 predicted proteins | sample 356161 | NCBI WGS metagenome assembly CENJ01 (sample SAMEA2619531, study PRJEB7988) | marine metagenome | biome: marine biome (ENVO:00000447); feature: surface water layer (ENVO:00002042); material: "saline water (ENVO:00002010), including plankton (ENVO:xxxxxxxx)" | depth 5 m
TAAAATCAATGGTCAGTGAGGATATTAAGAGGCACTCAATTGAATGATTAAAAATTTTGTAAAGTGCGTTATTATATTAATGGATCTTTTAAGCTAATAATCAAAATTGCGCAAAATATATATTAGGACAGGATGCCATTCTGGTATACCTGTCAAACCTGACTTACCTAAAATAAGGGTAAGTTGTGATAGAATAAATCTGCAAATTAATACTAATTACAATAAGTTGTATTGTTAGCTGCTGAATTATCAGAAAACAAGCTGTATTTTGAAGGTTCGCCAATGGGAGCTTTAGGTATAAGGGCTTATATTGATATAGAAGAGGGTAGGTTAAGCAAGGCAAAGAAATTAAAAAAAATTTTAGAAATCGACAGTAGTGTAAATTTTAATAAATTAAGAAGAGCTATGAAAACCTTCATAATAATGGATAAGGATTTTATGTTAAAGATCTTAGAGCTCTAGAGAATGCAGGTATTCCATCTTAAAAGTTCATTTTAATCAATTCTGCTATTAATAATAAAATTCTATTCTTGCCAATTAGATTAAGTTATATGAATATAGTTCAATTACTGAACCAAAAAAGTCTTGTGCATGGAAAATGAAACGCTGATAAAAAAACGTTATGTAACAGGCCTAAGAAACGCTTCAATAGTATTGACGTTTAATTTAATTGTAGCTTTGATAACGTCTATTTTTGTTCCACTTTACTCTACCTGGGCACAGCAAGTGCTAATTCTAGCAAGCTTTATCTCGCTTTCACTTAGTGCCTGCATTGCTGTTTTTGTTACTCAGAAAAACTATAACTATATGCTAGGACTTGTTTTTTTTGTTTTTGTGTTTTTCTCAGTCTGCAGGCAATATTCCCAAGAAATGGAAGCACTTATTACCCAGCCCTTTGAAAGACTCGGTGGGCAGCTTGCAGACTATTTATTCATATGGGCTACTACTCCAATGATTGTTGCAATCTTGTTCGCACGCTTTTATTTAGCAGTATTTTTAATTTTGTTTGTATTTGTCCAAACCACGATAGACATTTTTAGTTTCGTCAATGATAAAAGTACTTTCTTCACTTTTGATTTTAGTGTAATGGCATCAGAGCTAGGGGCTATGAATGGGTTCATATTTATTCAAAATTCTACCCTTTTATTAGTTGCAACATTAAGTTTAATTTTCATTGCATGGAATATGGAAAAAAGTTTGAAAGAGGCTACAGACCAAGAAAGATCGAATAATTTATTAGGAAGGTATTTTTCTCCAGAGGTAAGAGACGAAATAGAAAAAAACAAGTTAAACTTTGATCAAGCCTCTGAAAAAGAACAAAATATAGCAGTGATGTTCACGGACATTTCTGATTTTACAAAGCTATCAGAGGGCTTGGAACCCAAGGAGGTCCTCAATTTACTTTCGGAGTATCAAACAAAAATGGTTGCTGCAGTTTTTCAAAATGGAGGATCCGTTGATAAATTTATTGGTGATAGCGTTATGGCGACGTTTGGCACTCCTGTATCTAGAGGGAATGATGCTCAAAATGCTCTAAATTGTATAAGACAAATGCAAATTTCAATGCGAGAATGGGAGAAAGAAAGATCTGAAAATGATATGCCCGCCATCAAACATCGCATTGGTGTTCATTATGGTTCTTGCTTTGTTGGAAACGTTGGAAGTGAAGATCGTGTAGAATTTACTGTAATTGGAGATACCGTGAACGTAGCTAGTAGAATTTGTGAGGCATGTAAAGAGGTTAAATCCGATGTATTAATATCTGACGAAGTTAAGTTACGACTTAGCGAAAACTTACCTACAGAAGAAGTAAAGAATTTTGAGGTTCGGGGAAGAGATAAAAAAATAACACTTCATAAGTTAACCGTATAAGTCAGGCTTCTTTAAAAAATTAAATTCGACCTTTTAAATAGATTGAAGGCCTACTAATTTAAGCTTAAGTTTTCTGCGAAATAAACATGAAAGTTAATTAAAATCTAATGTGTACAAGCTATTTTAAGCATATTTTTTCTGAAAGTTTGTCAAAATCCATATAAACAACATCCCAAATATAAAACACATCAACATAAAAATTAATTGATGCTCAAAAGGCATATCAATCATAAAGGGGTAGAGAAGGCCGGCAGTTATTTTGCCAACTGGAAAATCACCATTCGGTTGAACAAAAATCTCTAGCCATCCGAAATATCCAAAGTTTATAGAAAAAGCAAATGATGTAATTCTATAGAAATCACTAAATGCCTTCTTTAAAATAAATGCATCAAAAAATAAAAGTGCTGGTCCAGAAAAAATGCAAATGGACTTCACGAGAAAAGTCTAATCTTTCTCCTGCATAATTAACCAAAGTTGGTTCAATTAAAAATAGTCCCCAATATAGTATAATTGTAAAGAAGCCCATCAAAGCCGACACAGCAATAGATGGTGCCGCTCTATCAAATATTTTAAAACTAGAAGATAGAGTTAAAAAGATCAAAGAAACAAAATTCGCTATCAGTGACCATAAGGTAAAAAATTTTAATTGCTTTCCAAATCCGGTCTCCACAAAAACTTTAGACCCGGAAAAGAAAAACATATCTAGCACAAAAAAATAGGGCTAAAGATAAACAAGTAATTCTAAAAAGAGTTACAAGCATATTGACTTTCCATCGTTTTCTAAAGAATTAATAACCCCTCGCATACAGTTAGATTTTATCATTTTAACAACTTAAATAATATATTGATCTATCTTATGATTTGCAATTTTCAACAATAGAGAAGTATTATAACGGTAAGAAACTCAAAGGCTCTTTTAAAGTTACAAACAATTTTTGAGAATATTTAGTTATGGATCAAGCAAAAACTATTCTTTATTTTGGATATGGGTCAAATATGTCAACTCAGTATCTCATAAAAAGAAGAAAAATTATTCCCTACGAGACCAAAGTTGGGGTTTTAAAAGATTACCAATTGATAATGAACATGGGTGGCCCAAATTTTCTAGAACCCTCCTTCGCAAATATAAGAAATTGTAAAGGCGTAACAGTTGAAGGTGTGATACATAAAATTGATAGAGAAGATTTGCAAAAAATAGTTAATACGGAAGGAGAAGATTACAAATTAGTGAAATTATCAGTTGATATAGAGGGTTCAAGAAAAACAGCATATACGCTTATATATATAACAGACGAAACTAAGGACATTCCTCCTTCCAAAAGATATTTAAAAATTTTAATAAGCGCTGCAAAAGAAAATAATTTATCGCAAAAATATATAGATAGTTTAGAGAGGAGGACTAGTGTTTATTACCCTATTTTATCTGAGATTTTTTCTTTAAGAGTATACTTATGGGTTTGGTTAAGGACCTAAACTTGGCGAATTTACTTAAATAGGAAAGACAACGTAGGAGCTAAATCAGAAGAACTTGGCTTAAATAAACCTTTTTTACAAAGTTCAAATTTATATAATTAATCCATTAACTAATTAAAACTAAAAAGGTTTAAAAATGACAGTAGAAATAGCGAAAACTGATGATGTTTGGACAATTATACACAATCGTCCTGAAGCACGCAATGCCATGGATCCAGAGTCAGCTGATGATTTAGTAGAGGCATTTAATGAATTCAATAAAAGTGATGCAAAGGTTGGGGTCTTTTATGGGGAGGGTGGAGCATTTTGTGCTGGTTGGGATCTCAAATACGCTCATACCCTGGGAGAAAGTAGAGAAGAACTTCACAAGCTAGATTTTCCTATAGGTTCCTCAGAGCCTCCACGAGGTCCATTAGGGCCATCTAGAATGGAGCTTAATAAACCGTTAATTGGAGCTATAGAAGGTCCTGCAGTAGCCGGGGGAATGGAACTTGCACTTTGGTGCGATATAAGAATTATGGCTGAGGACGCGTATTTTGGGGTTTATTGTCGTCGTTGGGGTATACCACTTCTAGATGGAGGAACAGTTCGTCTTCCTCGACTTGTGGGTCAGGGAAAAGCACTTGAGATCGCGATGACTGGTCGTAAAGTAAAAGCTCAAGAAGCATATCAAATAGGATTATGTGAGAAAATTGTCAGCACTGGAAGCACTCGTAAAGAGGCAGAGGCCATGGCACGTGAAATAGCTCGATTTCCTCAGGCAGCAGTATTGGCTGATCGCAGGTCTATAATCGAGACACGGGGACTGACTATCCGAGAGGGTTTGAAATTGGAATGGATGAATGGAGTGGATGCTAATCCCAAGGAAGGTCTAGCGGGTTTAGAGCGGTTTTCAACCGGTGCGGGTCGGCATGGTGATTTCGAAAATATTTAACATTTAATATGTAACCGGAAGTAAGAATCTAACAATTAATAATTTAATCTGCTAGATTCTTACTTCGGTTAAAGCTTTATAAACATAAAATCAAGTAAAAGTTCAGGATAAAAAAATGGATATTAATGCTTTTGAAATAAATTTTTCGGATGTTGAAATACAAAACGTAAAAACCAAGGTAGCATCCTTCCCATGGCATGAAATGCCTAAAGATGGAGGCTGGTCTTTCGGAACAAATATTGATTATATGAAAAATTTAGCTGACTATTGGACCAAGAAATATGACTGGAAATCTCAAGAAGTCAGATTAAACCAATTCCCAAATTACATAACAAAAGTAGATGATCTTGATATTCATTTCATAATTAAAAAATCTTCTTCTCCAAACGCTATTCCGTTGATTTTAATTCATGGATGGCCGGGTTCAATAGTTGAGTTTCTTGAGATCATTGATCCACTTTGTGAACCAGAAAAATATGGTAATAATAATGAAGTTTGCTTTGATATTATTGCACCTTCTATTCCAGGTTTTGCATTTTCCGGGAAACCAGAGAATCCGATTGGACCAAGAAGAATTGCTAGCATTTTTAATAAACTTATGACTGAAAAGCTTGGTTATGAAAAATATGTTGCTCAAGGAGGTGATTGGGGGAGTGCAATTTCCACGTGGCTTGGGTTCGATCACTCCAAGAATTGTAAAGGTATTCATATTAACATGCTCCCCGCGAGACATATAGATGGGCCAAAAACAGAGGAAGAAAAAAGTTGGGATAGGCAATTTAGTAAAGATTATGTCTCTCAAAGCGGATATTTTGCCATACAAAGCACAAAGCCTCAAACACTTAGTTACGCTATGATGGATAGTCCTGTAGGTGTAGCTGCATGGATAATAGAAAAATTTTATCATTGGTCCGATTTAGAAGATAGAAGTCTAGAACTGACATACCAAAAAGACGATTTATTAACTAATATTATGATCTATATCCTTACGAAATCATTTAATACATCATCCTGGATTTATTATGGAAGAGCCAAAGAAGGGGGACGAATACTCTCTCAGGATGGAAGAAGGGTAGAGGTTCCAACTGGATGCGCCGTCTATCCAAAAGAGTTTTTAGCATGGCCTCCTAAGTCATATGTTAAAAGGCTTTTTAACTTAGTGCATTGGACTGAAATGAATAGAGGTGGTCACTTTGCCGCTTTAGAGCAACCATCTTCCTTGATAAAAGACATACGGGACTTCTACAAAAAAGTTGTCATTTAAATAGGGTGCATAGATTAAGGTGTCTTAAGAAAATTTTGTTTCTAAATAGCTTTTAAAAAAGAGAATAAGAAATCACTTCTGTATGCTATTTGGCGCATAATATATATTATGTTATTTTTTTACTTTAATAAATAGCAATAAAATCTATAGAAAACAAATACTTACAAAATTATGTATTTTTTTAACTTTTTTCGGTCAATTCAGCAACTAGTTTTTCAAGCCTATTAATTCTTAATTCAAGAGAATTCTTAGTATTTTTTATTGGTAATGCCTTAACCCTACCTTTTGCTGAAATTTTAGAAGAGAAATCACCAATGACTGAAAAAACTTTAATTTCCCTACTTATACCTTTCATGGTAATTGCATTCAATTCTTCTACCTCGATCAAATCTTGCGCATGAGCATAGCTTTCGTATGACATTAAGATACCATCACTTGGTGCGGCAGCCTCCAATCTTTGAGCTATATTTACCTCACCTCCAATAATTGTATATGTTAGTCTTTGCTCACTACCAAAATTTCCTACATTACAATAACCTGTATTAATGCCCATTCTTATTTGAAACGCTTCATAAAAGCCTTCTTCTTTCCACTTGATTTGAAGTTTCTTTATCTTTTTTTGCATTTCTATAGCCATTTTTATACATGCTCTGGCATCCTCTCTTTCTCCTTTACTTTCTGGATCACCAAAGAAAACCATCATTGCATCGCCTATATATTTATCTATTGTAGCGCCATAGTTAAGGGCTATATCAGTCATCTCAGAAAAATATTCATTTAGGTATCTAGTTAAATCTTCTGGCTGCAAACCTTCAGATGATGATGTAAAGTTTTTTATATCACTGAAAAAAATAGTCAGTTTTTTTCGTTTCGTTGTAATTCCAGTATCAAATTTTCCAGAAAATATAGCTTTATGAATTTGGGGTGGCAAATACTTGCCAAGCTTTAAAGACAATTTTTCTGTCTCATCTTTCTGATTTTTAATAACATTTTTTTGTTGTTCTGCCTCTTCTAATACGCTGCGCAATAGCAGTTGATTTGCCTCAAACCTAATTTCAGCAAGGTGTTCTTTGTAGTTCCTTGTTTTTTGTACTTGATCAAAGCTTATTTTATATTGGTATTTGCTAAAACCGTTATTCATATCCTCACTATTTTTTTCATCAATAATCATTTCAATGTCGAAAATTTCGGAAAACATGCTTATCAAAAATACTGAATAGTTGGCTTCAAAAAATTTACTATTTTTAACTACTTGAGAGCTTATAACCGGAACATCGTATTTGCCTGGACCTGTCTTTATGAAATTCAATTTAGATCGTACTTTGTCGTTGTGCATTTGTCCGAGGTAATTATTTGTTATCTTTTCCCAAGCTGGAAGAGTTTGATCTAAAATCCAAAGGTTTTCAGGGAAATTAGAGTTGTTTAGTAGCTCCTTTTCGTATTTTACTCTAAAATCATCTATAAATTTACCGATTGACGGCACAATAGAAAGCATTAATAACCCTTGTTCAAGCCCTATAGCATAAAGTGCCTCTTTCCCAAAACGGGTTCTTATCTCTTCAAAAATTTTTGCTCTAAGATGACTGGGGTACTCTTTATCATTATCAATTTCGGTAATGCCATGCTCTTTGAGAACTCGTTCTCCCAGTGATCCTAGTCCGGCTAGCACTTTAATTGTCGAAGCTAACGCAGCACCAGGTATTTTCATTTCATTATTGAGTTTGGTAACGATTGTACTCATTTTATCCGGTCCAAGATCTCTTCAATTTTAGTTTCCAAAGCGTCCAGTCTATCCCCTATTTTTTCGGAAACTGATTTTATTTTTGCTGACTCCTTGATCTTTCTATTGCTTTGCTGTATCTTTTTCAAAACTGAAAATACTTTTATCTCTCTTTTCACACCCTTCATAGAAATGCTGTCTAATTGTTCTACTTCGATCATATCTTGTGCATGGGCATAAGTTTCATAAGACATTAATATTCCTCCTGATTGAGCAGATGCCTCTAGCCTTTGAGCGACGTTTACCTCACTCCCAATTATGGTATATGTAAGGCGCTGATCACTTCCAAAGTTACCGACATTGCAGTAGCCGGTATTCATACCCATTCTAATTTGGAATGGATCCGAAAATCCCTGCTTTTGCCACTTTTCTTGAAGAAATGATATTCTTTCTTGCATTTTTAAAGCCATTTTAACGCATGCTCTAGCATCAACTCGTTCTCCTTTGCTTTCTGGGTCTCCAAAAAATACCATCATCGCGTCACCAATATATTTATCAATTGTAGCACCACACTTAATGGCTATTTCAGTCATCTCTGAAAAATACTCATTCAAATATTTTGTTAAATCTTCGGGTTGAAGGCCCTCTGAAGTAGACGTAAAGTTAGCAATATCACTAAAAAAAATGGTCAATTTACGTCTTTTCGTTGTGATACCAGTATCAAACTTACCTGAAAAAATTGCTTCATGTATTTGAGGAGGAAGATATTTCGCTAGGTTAGTAGAGAGTCTTTCCGTCTCTTCCTTTTTTTTCTCCGCATCATCTAAAACTGATTTTAGTAGCCGTTCATGTGCAGCAAATCTTACTCCCGCTATAATTTCTTTATGATCACGCACGATATTTGTTGGTTTATAAGTTATGAAATAGTTAGTATGCGACCAACCCTCGGAAATATCTTCACTCGTATCTTTATCTAAATCTATTGAAACGTCAAAGATATCTGAAAACAGGCTCATTAGAAAGATTGAATAATTTCCAACACCAAATTTCCAATTTAATAAAGGTTGAGCCAACGTTGTTTGAAAGTGCCATAAATTTTCTGATAATCTTTTAAAATTTATTCCTCCCTGCAATTTGTTGTTTCGAAATTGCCCTAAATAATCGTTAGTTAATTGCTTTAGGCTGGGGAGCGTTTTTTCAATCATATTAAAGTTATTGATATCCATAACTTTTTTTAGCTTCACTTTATTTTCGTTTCTAGTTCTAGAAACAAACTGTCCAAATGGCGGAAGCATCGATAGCATCAAAAGCCCCTGCTCGAGTCCTATGGTGTGGAGAGCATCATCTCCAAACCTCTCTCTTACTTCTTCAAAAATTTTAAGCCTAATAATGCTAGGGTAGTTTTTATTAGGATCGATTTCACTTATACCATTTTGTTTTAAAACTTTTTGGCCCAATGGACCTAATCCTGCCAAAACTTTGATTGTAGATGCCAATGCAGCACCAGGAATCATAGATTGATTTTTAGTACTCATATAAGAACTTTCTTTGTACTCATTTAGAGATTTATAAACGATTTTAATCACTTTAACAATCGTACTATGTTGAGTTTAACATGCGCTAAGAATAAAATTATCCTTTTAATATTAGTAATTTTTTACATAATTGATAAGTTAGAACTATTGAGGTTTATTATGACTAAGAAACACTTTATATGTACTCACACGTGGTTGAATGAGGATGCGAGAAAACAAGGGACTGAATTTACCTCTAATATGACTGAGAGAGAATTCTTTGACTCGGTGAAAACAGATAAGGCGGAGACTTTAGCGCATTGGATGGGAAAAGAGGACTTCTTTTTTTGCCATTGGTATGCCGATAGCGCCGACGATATTATGGACGCTCTAGATAAGGGCGGTTACCATGAACTAATGATAACTATGCCCTCAGAAATGCAGCGTTATGTTTCGGTCGAAAATATGCAAGATAAAAAACTTATAAATCCTGAGGAGTAGTACAATTAGTCTCCTGTAGTTGTTTTTAGGCCCTCTATTTCACTTAAATCGGAAGCCTTTGATGGAGGCTTGCTCTTATGCTCTTCGTATTCATCTTCAGTAAAAACTCTAGATCGTGTCAGAAAACGATTACCTGTGGGTCCTTCTACCGAAAACATTCCTCCTCTTCCTTTAACAACGTCAATTATTAGCTGGGTGTGCTCCCAGTAGGAATATTGGTCCTCAGCTATGAAAAAAGGTTGTTGACCAATTTCACCTAAAAACACATCTCTTGATCCAACCTTAAACTCACTTCTTGGAAAGCACATTGGAGCTGAACCGTCACAACATCCACCTGATTGATGAAATACTAAGGGCCCATGGTCATTAACTAATTCACTGATTAGTTCTTCGGTTTTTTCGGTTGAAATTACTCTCTTCATTCTTTTCCACTTTTAAATGACACCCCACGAGCATAAACCCGTGGGGTATATTTTACTTTGATCAGAAGAATCCGTCAGGAGACTCAGCATAAGATACTAACACGTTTTTTGTCTGCTGATAATGATTCAGCATCATTTTATGTGTTTCACGCCCTATGCCTGAATTTTTGTAGCCACCAAAAGCTGCATGAGCTGGATAAGAGTGGTAGCAGTTAACCCAAACCCTACCCGCTTCAATAGCTCTGCCCATCCGGTAACAAATATTGGCATCTTTAGACCAAACACCTGCTCCTAGACCATACAGAGTATCATTTGCAAGTGCCAAAGCTTCTGCTTCATCTTTAAAGGTTGTAACCGAAACAACTGGGCCGAAAATTTCTTCTTGGAAAATTCTCATCGAGTTATTTCCTTTAAAGGCTGTTGGTTGGACATAGTAACCATTTGAAAACTGGCCATCCATTTCCCTTTTTTCTCCTCCAAAAAGAATTTCTGCGCCTTCTTGTCTTCCTACATCTAAATATGACATTATCTTATCGAATTGCTCTGAAGACGCTTGAGCGCCTAGCTGGGTATTTAAATCAAATGGTGATCCACAATTGATTTGCTTTACCCTCTCCTTAACCATTTCCATAAAGGGATCAAAGATATCTTCATGAATAATTGCTCTAGATGGGCAAGTGCAAACTTCTCCTTGATTGAAATAAGCATGCAAAAATCCTTCAACACAACGTGAAATATAGTCGTCACTCCCGGTCATGATATCCTTAAAATAGATATTTGGACTTTTACCACCCAATTCTAAAGTAACAGGGATAAGGTTCTCGGAGGCATATTGTAAAATAAGCTTTCCTGTAGTAGTCTCTCCGGTGAACCCAACTTTTTTCACTCTATTACTAGATGCAAGCGGTTTTCCAGCTTCAACACCGAATCCTTGTACAACATTTACAATACCCGGGGGTATCAAGTCAGCAATTAACTCTAAAAGTGCACAAATAGAGTAAGGCGTTTGTTCAGCAGGTTTCAATACGACCGCATTTCCTGCAGCTAAAGCAGGAGCCAACTTCCAAGCAGCCATAAGGATTGGAAAGTTCCACGGAATAATCTGACCAACTACACCAAGTGGTTCTGGATAATGATAAGCCATCATTCCTAGAGGTGAGTTTCCCCCACCAGATACACTTCCATCAACATTCCCAATAGTACCTTCTTGTGTTCTAATAGCGCTTGCAAAATAGCGAAAGTGATCAACTGTGAGCGGAATGTCTGCTGCGGTGGGTTCTCTTATAGGCTTTCCGTTATCAAGGGTCTCAGCTAACGCCAACATTTCCGCGTTTTGCTCAATCCTATCAGCTATTTTAAGAAGCATGTTACTTCTTTCCGTTGGCCCTGTTTTTCCCCACGCAGGAGCAGCTTTGTGCGCGGCATCTAAAGCGGCATCAACATCCTTCGAATTTGATCTTGGAATCTCACAAATAACCTTCCCACTGGTAGGTGAAATGTTTTCGAAATATTTCCCATCTACTGGCTTTTTCCAGTCGCCACCAATAAAATTTTCATATCTAGAAGCGGGCTTTAATTTTGATCCTTCATCCCCGGGATAAACATAAGGTGATAGTTGATCCATCTTTTTCCTCCAATCTTTTTTATTTTATTTACTAAAATAAATGATACGGCCGTACCTTACGCTTGGTCAACAAATAATTTTTGGAAGGAATAATATAAAAAATTTTTATTGAGATTTATTAATAAATTCTAAAAATTTTGGCCTTATATGCGAACGCCAAGCTTTACCACTAAATATACCATAATGACCTGCCTTCTTTTGCAAATGGAATTTTTTCATATTTTTCGGTAGTTTACTAAGCAAACCTAAAGCTGCTTTGCACTGTCCAGGAGCTGAAATATCATCATTTTCTCCCTCAACAACAAAAGTAGGTATTGATTTAATCGCATCAAAATCTAACTTTTCACCATCCAGTTCAAATTCATTTTTGGCAATTTCCCTTTTTTTAAATATTCTTTCAACTGTAGAAAGATAAAATTCAGCCGTCATATCCATGACTGCTAAGTATTCATCATAAAACTTATTATGCCTGTCATGTTCAAATGCGTCACCCGATGCTTCTCTCTCTATTTGATCTAAAAATGCTTTATTATGTGTTTCTTGATTCATTGCTATAAAGGATGCTAATTGAATAGATCCAGGGTATACCTCTCTTCCAACGCCCTTATAATTTAGCCCAACGGGCATAGTGACAGTATTCTCAAGCGTCTCCATAGACGCTCTGTGACCAAAATCTGTAACATCTGTAGGATTTGCATCAGGGTCAATAGGCCCACCGATCAAAGTTAAAGATGCGGGATTAGATTTAGGCGAGTTTTTAGACGTAAAAGCTGCTGCAGCTAAAGCAAGTGGAACTGGTTGGCATACAGCTATAACGTTTATTTTTGGTGAAAGAATAGTATAAAAGTCTATTAGATATTTAGTGTAATCCTCTATATCAAATTTTCCTTCTGAATAGGGTACATCTCTAGCATTCTTCCAATCGGTTATATATACATCACAATTTGGAAGCAATGATACAACCGTATTTCTTGTAAGAGTTGCATAGTGACCGGACATTGGTGCTATGATCAAAACCTTGCTTTGTACTTTCTTTGGGCTGGTACTTTGGAATTTAATTAAGTCACAGAAGGGAAGTGATTTTACAGTTTCTAGACTAACAAGATATTCAACTCCGTCAGACACAACAGAGTCTATACCCCAGTCAGGCTTTGAGGTTATCCGAGATAAACTGTGCTCGGTTACTCTCCCCCAAGCAGCAAGTGTGGATGGAATAGGACTAGGAGACATTCCAAAAACGGGGTTTTCCCAGAAGGCTTTCATTGTCGAAGCGAACCACTGGTTATATTGCCTCATATTTTCAAAATAGTCGTATGTCGGTAGCAACATATTTTTTACTAGCTTTTTATTTTTATGGTTATATATCTACGTCATAAATCATTATATATCTAACAGTGCAAGATAAAAATAAAAATGTAAAGGATGACGTAGCTGTAGGTCCTAAAGAATATGAGGAATTACTAGGAAATTTCGAAAAAATTGACTCTTTGACAAAGAGGCTTGTGTTAGCTCTATCTTCTAAAACACCGGAGCCCGAGGTAAAGGCTCAGCCCTCTCAAGAGCTTTATTACAAAGCTTCTGCAAAGTATTTTTCGGAAATACTCTCCAACCCAACCAAACTAATCGAAAATCAAGTAAAATATTATAAGTCGACTTTAGAAAATTGGACTAACATTCAAAACGATATTCTTAAGAACACTGATACAACCCCCGCGAAAGAGTTGGATAAGACGGATCAAGGCTGGGACGAAAACCTATATTTTAAGCTTATCAAACAGCATTACACAATATCATCAAAGATTATCGAGGAAACTATTGAGGATTTAGATACTTTGAGTAAATCAGATAAAAAACAGATTAGTTTTTTTACGAAACAGATGATTGAATTTTTTTCTCCATCAAACTTTCTTGGAACTAATCCAGAAGCTCTTACTCAAGCACTCGAGACAAACGGGAAGTCTTTGGTAGATGGCCTTGAGAATCTTGTTACTGACGTTGAAAATAGTACGGGAGACTTAACAGTATCATTAACAGACACACAAGCATTTGAAGTTGGAGAGAACTTAGCTATAACGGAAGGTAGGGTTATATTCAGAAATGATCTATTTGAATTAATCCATTACAAACCTCTTACTGATACAGTTTCAAAAACCCCATTATTAATTGTACCTCCTTGGATCAATAAATTTTATAATCTTGATCTTCAGCCAAAAAATAGTTTTGTTAAATACGCGATAGAGGAAGGAATACCTTCATTCATTATTTCTTGGGTGAACCCTGGCAAGGAACATTCAGATGTTGATTTCACTCAGTACATTAGCAAAGGCTTTTTTGAAGCCGCTAGAGTAGTGAGAGAAATTACTAAGCAAGAAAAAATAAACTGCATTGGCTACTGTATCGGTGGTACGCTTTTGGCTACCGCTTTGTCGTACCTTTGCAAAAAAGGTATGAATTTTGTGAACTCAGCTACGTTTTTCACTACATTAACTGATTTTGAAGATCCTGGAGATTTGTCCCTATTCATCACCGACGAATATCTAGATGAAATAAATAGGCAGATTGAGAAAGTTGGCTATATGGAAGGATCTTTTCTTGCGCAGACTTTTAGTTTTTTAAGGTCTAATGACCTGGTATATGGTCCTGCAGTAAGATCTTATCTTATGGGTAAGAAACCTCCACGTTTTGACTTGCTATATTGGAATGGAGACTCTACAAACCTACCGGGAAAAATGGCTTTGGAGTATCTTAATAAATTCTACAAGGAAAATCAGCTTTCAAAGGGTGAGCTAGTAATCATGGGAGAGAGGCTTTCTTTAAAGTATATTGATATACCCATTTTTGTTGTAGCAACACATACTGATCATATTGCACCCTGGAGATCATCTTTTTTTGGGCTTAACAAATCTACTGGAGATAAACGGTTTGTTTTAGCAGGTAGCGGTCACATTGCAGGAATTATTAACCCAGCCTATAGTAAAAAATATGGCTACTGGACTAATTCCAACACTTTTTCTGTGCCTGATGAATGGTTGAAAACAGCTGATAGACATGATGGCTCATGGTGGCCTTACTGGTCTAGTTGGATTAAAGCTAGGTCTAGCTCTCATATTCCTGCCTACATCCCTGGTTCTCATAATGATTTTCCTTCTCTTGGACTTGCCCCAGGTAAATATGTTATGAAAAATTACAAATAATTCTGCATTTGCATAATAAAAGGTTGACTATTGTGCAAATGCGGTATATTTGTATTGCAGTCGCAACATTCAAAAGGAGAATTTCATGTTTAATTTTGAAGATTACACAAAGAACTTCGAGAAAATAATGTCTCAAAGCCCATTTAAGGTAGATGATGCTATGAAATCCATGATGGATTATAATACTAAAGTGGGAAAGATTGCTTTAGATACGGTGAAGAAAAACACCGAATTGTCACAAAGTTGGGCAAAAGAAAGCTTATCAGCACTTGATCCGTTTGTTACAGGTACTGAAAAGCCAGAAGACTTTATGAAGATTGCCACTGATTTCGTTAGCTCGCAAACTCAAAGTGCTCCAAAACATTTGGCAGAGTTTGCAGAAGTTGCCAAGAAAGCTCAGCTGGAAACAATTGACCTCATGATGAAGACTGGGAAAGATGCTCAAGAAGAGCTTACAAATGTAGCTAAGAAAGCAACTTCCTCGAAATAATTTTTTCACAAAAATTTCCTCCCAAAATGGCCGCTAGTCGGCCATTTTTATTTATGAGTTACCAATTGTATTCTATTTGTTATAGTTAAGTATTATGAGTGCTTCCGAAGATACGATAATTATTAATAAATACAGTAGCAGACGGCTGTATAACACGAATTCCAGCGAGTATGTTACTTTAGAGGACCTCTATAATTTAATAAATTCGGGAAAGAGTTTTAAAATCATAGATAAAGATACTGGAAACGAAATTACTAATCAGTATCTTCTGCAAATCATTTCCGATCTAGAAAATAAAGAAGGCAGCGTGTTCCCTCAAGATGTATTAAAACAAATCATACTTAGCTATAACAATACAGCACAGAAGTTTATGCCTGATATACTTTCTAGAACTTTTGAAGTATTTCACCAACAGCAAAAAAGTTTTTTAAAGGCATTTAATTCAGCTGAAGAGCGAAATAAGGAAACCAATGAAAGCTCAGATCTATTTGATGAATGGCAAAAAAATCAGACTGAATTTATGGAAAGAATGATACAACCGTGGTTAAACAACCCGATGTTTAATGCTAAACAAGATGAAAAAAGTCCTGACCCAGCAGCTACAAATAGTAAACAAAGCGATGAAATTGATGTGTTGAGGCAGCAGATAGACGAGTTAAGGGATATTATAACAAAAAAAAATACCTAATTTATTTATCTATAAATTTTATAAATCCCTCCTTTTTTCTCGTCAGAAATTATAAGAATACTCCCATCTTTTAACTGTTCAATGTCTCTAATTCTTCCAAACCTATTTTTAAACAGCACTTTCTCTTTGGTTGGGATACCGTCCTTCAATTCGACTAAATAAATACTTTTAAACTTAAGAGACGAAACTAATAAATTGCCTTTGAACTCAGGAAACATATTTTTATCGTAGAAAGTCATCCCAGATGGAGCAATTGAAGGGACCCAATACCATATTGGATCTTCAAACCCTTTCAGAGTTGTAATCCCCTGCCCTACTTTGCCACCCCAGTATTC
>CENJ01110241.1_pt1 | contig 16026 bp, 18 predicted proteins | sample 356161 | NCBI WGS metagenome assembly CENJ01 (sample SAMEA2619531, study PRJEB7988) | marine metagenome | biome: marine biome (ENVO:00000447); feature: surface water layer (ENVO:00002042); material: "saline water (ENVO:00002010), including plankton (ENVO:xxxxxxxx)" | depth 5 m
GAATATAGTAAAATAATTAATAGAGTTTTAAAAAAAGAAAATATTAAAGCAGAAGATATAGAAGCGATAGGAATGCATGGCCAAACTATTTCACATTTAAAATACGATAATAAAAATATATCAATTCAATTAGGGTCTCCAAACGTATTTGCAAAAAATACCATGATAAAAGTAGTGTCAGATTTTAGAAATCATGATATAGAAAATGGTGGTGAAGGCGCTCCATTGGCTCCCCTTTTTCATGACTATGTTTTCAAGGAGGATAAGAAAAAGAGAATCATTGTAAATATCGGAGGCATATCAAATATATCTTTATTGAAAAATTCTCATAATGATAAAGTTCGCGGGCACGATACAGGGCCTGGTAATACCTTAATAGATTCTTGGATGAAGAATAATTATAATAAAAACTTTGATGAAAATGGGAATATTGCAAGTAAATACCGTGTAGATGATAATTTATTAAACATCTTTTTAAAAGATAATTACTTTAAAAAATTAGGTCCAAAAAGCACAACTACAGAATACTTTTGCTATGACTGGATACTTGAAAAGATAAAGTCTAAAAAAATATTGCTCGGTAAAGGTGATGTTTTAGCAACATTAACTGCACTTACGGCTATATCAATAATTAATAGTATAAAAGATAATTATTCTGTTTGTGATGAAATATTTGTCTGTGGCGGAGGTGCATTCAACAAAACTCTTATTTCAAATATAAAAGAATCTGCAGAAGAGATTTTTCAAAATGAAATTCTAGTTGATACAACGAAAACTTTGGGTTTGAATCCAAAATCTGTTGAAGCAGGATTATTTGCTTGGTTAGCAATGTGCAAAATTAATAAGATAAAACTAAATTATACTGAAGTAACTGGTGCAAAAGAACCTTGCATTTTAGGTCAAGTTTATAATATTAAGTAGAGAATGAAGAACCGCATCCACAGGTAGTAGTTGCGTTAGGATTCTTTATTACAAATTGAGAGCCTTCTAAATCTTCTTTATAGTCAATTTCTGCGCCAGATAAATATTGGAAACTCATTGGATCAACCAATAATGTAACCCCATTCTTATCGACTTTCGTGTCTCCATCTTGAATATTTTCATCAAAAGTAAATCCGTACTGAAAACCAGAGCAACCGCCACCCGAGACAAAAACTCTTAGTTTTAAAGAATCATTTTTTTCTTCTTCAATAAGGGTTTTAACTTTATTAGCTGCCGCCTCAGTGAATACTAATAAATCACTATTTTCATAATTTGTTAAGTCTACTTGTGTTGATTCTGACACGTTTTTCTCCAAAATATATTTTATTAATCATTAATTGTAGTACTATTTTTACTAGATTCAATATCTAATTTGTATAGCTTTATTTGCTCATCCGAGTCACAAATTACCATTCTACCGTCAATTTTTGCTCCAACTTCCATTTCTATGGATTTATAAAACACATCTCCCTTTACAATAGCATCAGATCCTAGCTGTATTAGTCCGCAAGCATAAACATTGCCATGAATTGTACCATTAATAGCAACATCTAAGGCGTCTACAGAACCTTTAATAACTGATGTTTTATTAATATACAGTTTGGAATCTTTGTTCTTTACAGCTACCAATGAGCCTGAAACAGCTGCTTCTATATGAATAATCCCTTCATATTTAATTTCTCCATTAATTGAAATATCTTGACCAATTAACGTATTAATTTTATTGCCCATAATTCTTTACCAAAATTTAATTAACTGTATATTCAAAATTATAAATTTTACCTTTGTAATTAATATCTAAGTATATAGTATTAAATTTATATTTTTTATTTATTTTTGATTTTCCACTAACCATTAAGAAATTCTTGAAATTAATTTTATTATCTTTAATACTTAGATCTATCTTATTATTTTTATTGCCAATTACTTTTGTTTGATCATGAAAATACATATTGTATTTTGCTTTTATATTCATATTTGACTTGTTAGATAAAACTAAAAAAGAATATTCTAATGAATCGTTATTATTTGAAATTTCAATAAGAAAATTCTCGATTGATATTAGATTGTTCAAATTTTTTGAGCTTGATAAAAATTTATAATAATTTATTTCTCTATTTAGTTCTAATATTTTCTCTTCTCTTTTAAAAAGTTCAGTTTTAATTTCTTCTGCAGTAGCAATTTTATATTTTATTGCATCGGTATATTTGCTAAAAACATTATTAATTTCTTTATTACTAATTTCTAATTTTTTTATATAATCTTTGTTCCTAGCAATTTCCTCTTTAAGGTTATTAATTTTATTATTCAATTCAAAGTTTTTAAGATATGATTCTTTATGACTTTCGAGAATATATGAATTACTATAAATTGAAAAAATAATTGATACTAGAAATGCTAATAAAAAAATACCAATTACTTTTAAATAAAATATTTTTTTTGATGCTATAATAATTTTATCTTTTTTTAGAAAATTTTTACTCATTTTAATGCTTCAGTTTCATTAAATCCTAACATAACATTCATATTCTGAACTGCCTGTCCAGCCGCACCCTTAACTAAATTATCAATTGCAGAAATAATGGTCAATTTATTATCCGGTCCCCTATTTAAAGATATAGATAAATTATTTGTATTAACAACATCTTTAATTTCATATATTTTTGTATCAGAAATTTTCAAAAACTCTTCATTTTTATAATAATTTTTATATATATTAAGTATTTCATTGATTGAAATATTGTTTTTTAAATCAACGTATATTGTTTCTAAAATACCTCTATAAATAGGAAGGACATGAGGTGTAAAAGTAATTTTTACATTTAAATCAGACGCTTTATTAAGCTCTTGCGTTATCTCTGGAGTATGTCTATGTTTATAAATGTTGTATGGTATAAAATTATCATTAATTCTTTCCTCAAGCCCTGATTTTAGATTTACTCTTCCTGCTCCACTATAACCAGACTTTGCATCGATAATAATATTTTTTTCTTCTATAAGTTTTTCTTTTAATAACGGAAATAGTGAAATTATAGCAGCTGTTGGATAACATCCCGGATTAGCAACTATTGTCGCATCTCTTATTTTTTCTCTGTTTAGCTCAGTTAGTCCATAAACTGTTTTTGAAAGTAAATTTGGACATATATGTTTTTCGCCATAATACTCTCTCCAAATCTTTTCATCATCTAATCTAAAATCTGCAGCTAAATCAATTATCTTGACTTCCTCATCCTTAAAATCTGAATATGCTTTCATAACAGTACCATTAGGACAAGCAAAGAAAACTAAGTCGTAATCTTTATAAATAATACTCGAAAAATCATTTAATGTGTCATCAAACTTTAGATCTGAACAAAAATCATTTATTTTTTTTCCAGGGTTACTAAAAGAAAATAAATCAATCTTAATAATTTTAGAATGAACTTTTAATATTTTTAGTAATTCTATACCAGTAAAACCAGTGGCACCGACTATTGCTACCTTACTCATAATAATATCTCTTAAAAAAAATTTATATAATTATACATATAATACCAACATTAATGTTAATAAGAAAATTCCAAAAAGCTTCTATTCTTTATGTTAATTTTCTATGGTTTTTTTGTATAAACTGGCTTTTTTCTGTTTGGATAACATGAGTTACATATTTGACAAGTCAGACCAAAGCAACTTCTAGCAGGACAGTATTCTCTTCCATAAAATATTATTTGTAAATGTAGTTTATTCCAATACTTTTTATCAAATAATTTTTTAAGATCTTTTTCAGTTTGAGAAACATTTTTTCCATTTGTAAGACCCCATCTTTGAGCCAATCTGTGAATATGAGTATCTACAGGAAATGCTGGGTTTCCAAATCCTTGTGACATAACAACACTTGCTGTCTTATGACCGACACCAGGAAGTTTTTCTAGTTCTTCAAAGCTCTCTGGAACTGCTCCATCAAATTTCTCTGATAAAATCAAGGATAAGCCTTTTATTGCTCTAGATTTTTTAGGGGCAAGGCCACAGGGTCTTATGATCTTATAAATTTGATTTACTGATAAATCTTTCATCTTAAATGGATTATTTGCTTTTTTGAATAATATTGGGGTAACTTCATTTACTCTCTTGTCTGTACATTGAGCGCTTAATAAAACCGAGATTAAAAGTTCATATATATTCTTATGGTTCAGAGGTATTGGTGTAGTCGGATAAAGCTTATTTAATATTTTCAATATTAAATCTGCTCTCTCTTTCCTTTTCATTCTACCGATCCTTTATATTTGAAATATAATAATTTACTTATGATAATTAATTTTTCCTATTAATTTATATATAATTATACATATAATGCTAAGTATGATGCTATTAAAAACATTGCATATTATATTCATGACGGCTTGGTTTGCTGGTCTTTTTTACTTGCCAAGGTTGTTTGTTTATCACTCGATGGCAAACGATAAAATTAGTGTTGATCGTTTTGTTATTATGGAAAGAAAATTACTTTATGGAATTATGACTCCAAGTGGAGTGCTAACAATTTTATTTGGTTTTTTATTAACTTATTTTTATTATCCGGTGTATCTTGAACAAACCTGGTTATCAATTAAGCTACTTGTAGTAGCTGCATTAATCTTTTACCACATTTGGTGTATTAATTTATATAAGAATTTTTTAAATAATAGAAATAAGCATTCGCATGTTTGGTTCAGATGGTTTAATGAAATTCCTGTTGTTGCACTAATAATAATTGTAGTATTGGTTGTTTACAAACCGTTTCTTTAGTTTTTTATAATTGGAATTAATTCTTCTAATGCTTTTTTATAAACATCTTTTTTAAAATCTATTACTATTTCAATAGGTTTTGTTTCTGACACCCACTGCCAAGAGTCAAATTCAGGCCTTTCAGAATTCTCGAAACTTATATTTGAATCATCTGAAATTAGTCTTAATAAAAACCATTTCTGCTTCTGCCCAATACACAATTTATTATTGGTTTTCCTTTGATATTTTTTTGGTAAGTCGTACTTTAACCATTCATTAGTTGAACCAAGGATCGTTATGTCTTTTTTTTCCAAACCTACTTCTTCAAATAGTTCTCTGAACATAGCTGATTCAGCATTTTCATTTTCCTCAAAACCACCTTGAGGAAATTGCCATGATTTTTCGCCAAACCTTTTGCAAATTAATAGTTTGTTTTGCGAATTACACAATATGATTCCAACATTTTTTCTATATCCATCTTTATCTATCATAGAATCTATCAAAATTATTAATAAATACATATTATATTAGATGTGTTATAAAATAAACATTATGAATATAGCCCTTTTTGATTTAGATAATACCCTGATTGATGGAGATAGTGACTATGAATGGGGTAACTTTTTAGTTGAAAATAATTTTGTTGATCCTGATTATTATAAGAGAAAAAATGAAGCTTTTTTTGAACAATATAGAGAAGGTACGCTATGTCCAAAAGAATTTGCAAAATTCTCTTATGAGCCTCTTACAAAATATGATTTTGAATTTTTATTAAATATCAGAGAAAGATTTTTTAAAGAAAAAATAAAGCCAATTATACTTTCAAAGGCAGAAGATCTTGTTAATCTTCATAGAAAAAATAATGATATTATAATTATTGTAACAGCGACAAATTCATTTATTTCAAAGCTATCTGCAGATTATTTCAAAATAGAAAATCTTCTTGCGACAGAACCTGAGTTTAAAGATGGAAAGTTTACTGGTGAATTATCTGGAGAACCATGCTTTAAAGAAGGCAAAGTAAACAAAGTTAAAAATTGGTTAGAAGAAAATAAACATATTAATTTTGATGATATTTACTTCTATACAGATTCTCATAATGACATTAAGTTACTTGAATTTTGCACAAAACCAATAGCAGTGGATCCCGATAATATTTTAAAAGATGTATCAGAAAAAAATAACTGGAAAATAATTAGCTTAAGATAGTTTTTAAAATATTATTGTAATAGTTTTTTTATGCTATCACCAAATAAATGGTTTTGAGTCCCAAAACTCTTAACTTTTAGCGCACCTAATGCTGACGAAAGTTCTCCGATTTTCGTTAAATCCATCTTATTATTTATACCATAGATTATTCCAGCTCTATATGCATCACCACATCCTGTAGGATCTTTTGGATTTTCAACTTTCGGTGTTGAAATATGTAACTCTGAATTATTAGTAAATATTGTAGATCCTTTGTTACCGTTTGTTACTACCAGAATTTTATTTTTTGAAGTTATGTCCTTAGAAGATATATTGGTCATTTCATTATACATTTTAAATTCATAATCGTTCATTACAATCCAAGATGCATTTTCGGTAAAAAAATTTAATTCATCTTTATTAAACATTGGCATCCCTTGCCCTGGATCAAAAATATACGGTACATTCATTTCAATTAATTGTTTCGTGTGCTCAATCATTCCATCTCTTCCGTCTGGTGATATTAATCCAAGTGTTATTGACTGATCATGAGGAATTTTTACTTCATGAGAAAACTGCATAGCTCCGGGATGAAAAGTTGTAATTTGATTAGCATTATTGTCTGTTGTTATATAGGCTTGAGCTGTATAAGCTTTATCAACAATTTTGATATAATCTATATTTATATTATTATTTTTCATCCATTCTAAATATGGACCTGAATCACCTCCCATAGTTCCAATAGCTATAGAATTAGCACCTATTCCCGATAAATTATAAATTATATTTCCTGCACAACCACCAAATTCTCTTCTCATATTTGTACATAAGAAAGAAACATTGACATTATTTAATTCAGACTCAATTAAATGGTCTTGAAAATTTCCATCAAAATGCAAGATATTGTCATAAGCAAAAGAACCGCACACTACAGCTTTCATATATCACTCCAGAATTATTTATTAAAATTTATAAAGCTATAATATACTATTAAAAGATATAAAGGCATTTAAAATATATGAAAAGAAAAAAAATTTTATTAGCAATCGGGGGGCATGATCCAACAGGTGGAGCTGGAATTTCTGCCGATATAGAAACGTCAGCATATTTTAATTACCATATATTATCGATATTAACATGCACAACAGTTCAAAATACAGGTAGAGTTCAAAAGATTTATAAAATACCCAAAAATTATATTATTGAAAGCTTTAAAGAAATTATAAAAGAATTTAAGATTGATGTTATAAAAATTGGACTATTACCAAATATTCAGTGCTCGAAAGAAGTGCTTAAAATATTAATTAATCAAAAAACGAAAAATATTCCAATAATAATTGACCCCATAATAAATTCTGGTAGTGGAAAAAAATTAGTAACAGAGAATAATCTTAAATTTCTGACAAAAAAAGTTTATCCGTTAAGTGATCTATTAACACCAAATATAGATGAATATAATAAGATAAAAAAAAACATAAAAAAAAATAGTATCAATAATATATTGATAACAAATTTTAATACGAATAAAAAATCAATAACTTTAAAATTAATAAAAAATAATCCTGAAATTGAAAAAGATTTTATAATTGAAAAATTTTATAAAGTTTATCATGGAACAGGTTGTACTTTCTCGACAGCAGTAGCATGTAATATTGGCCTTAATAATGATGTTAATAGATCCATTCAAGAAGCTCTTAAATATATGAAAAAAGCAATTACAACATCTTCTGTTATTGGTAAAAACCAATCATTTTTAAATAGGAATTTTTAATGAAAGGCTTATATGCTATTTTAGATGAAAATAATTTTAATTTTGAAAATCTTAATAGTAATATTGAAAATATGATTAAACATAATATTAAAATTTTTCAAATAAGAATTAAATCCTCTTATACAGAGAAAAAGATTAAAATTATAAAATCTGCAAAATTATTATGTAAAGAAAAAAAGTGTATTTTGTTATTGAATGATAATGTAAAACTTGCACGTGAACTTGATCTTGATGGTATTCATATTGGTAAAGAAGATATGAATATTCTAGATGCTAAGAAAATTTTGGGTAATGATAAAATTGTAGGCATATCATGCTATAACGACTTAGAGAGCGCTTTATATGCTGAAGAACATGGAGCTAACTATGTATCATTTGGATCTCTATATAAAACTACAACAAAAAAAAGCCCCCTTAATTTAAATATTGAAACATTTAAAAAAGCAAAAAATATTTTAAATGTTCCAATATGCTTAATAGGTGGTATAAATACTAGTAATGTTCAAGATGTAATAAAATTAAATTGTGATTTAATTGCTATATCAAAAGGTTTATCACTTAAAAATAGTGTAGAGATTATCTCTAAAATATATTATGAAAAAAACAAAACTATCTAACAAAGCGTTCATTGAATCAGAAAGAATCTTTCCTGGCGGGGTTAATTCGCCTGTTAGAGCATTTAAAAATGTGAATTCTCTACCAGTATTTATCAAAAAAGGAAAAGGTGCTTATATTTATGATTTAGATGGAAACAAATATATTGACTATATTGGCTCGTGGGGCCCAATGATACTTGGTCATGCAAATACTTCGGTTGTAAAATCTGTAGAAAAAGCCGTAAAGAATAGTAGTAGTTTTGGTGCTCCAACTTTACTAGAAACCAAATTAGCAAATTTAATAAAAAAAAACTTTCCATCAATGGAAAAAATGAGAATGACAAGTTCAGGCACTGAAGCGACCATGAGCGCCATTAGATTAGCGCGAGGTTGTACTAACAGAGATAAAATCGTTAAATTTGAAGGCTGCTATCATGGTCATGTAGATTCTTTATTAGTTAATGCAGGCTCTGGTTCTGCCACTTTTGGTGTTCCCTCATCACCCGGTATACCAAAAGATTTAACTAAACATACATATTCTCTTGAATATAATAATATTCATGATGTTGAAAATTGTTTTAAAAAAAATGGTGAAAAAATAGCTTGCGTTATAGTTGAACCGATTGCAGGTAACATGAATTGCGTATTGCCAGATTTAAAATTTATAAAAAAATTAAGAGCGCTATGTAATAAATATAAATCTATTCTAATCTTCGATGAGGTTATGACTGGTTTCAGAGTTTCAAAGGGTGGAGCTCAAGAGTTTTTTGGAGTACATCCTGATATAACCACACTTGGTAAAATTGTTGGAGGTGGCATGCCTGTTGGAGTTTTTGGTGGTAAAAAAAAATACATGGATAAACTTTCTCCAATAGGACCTATATATCATGCTGGAACACTCTCTGGTAATCCTATTGCAATGACAGCAGGAATTAAGACAATAGAATTATTATCAAGTAAAAAATTTCATAAAAATTTAGAAAGCAAAACAAAAAAATTGATGAATGGAATTCGTGATGCAGCAAATAAAAATAATATTGATTTATATATAACTTATGCTGGGGGAATGTTTGGTTTCTTTTTTACAGATCAAAAAAATATAAAAAATTTCAATCAAGTAAAAAAATGTAATAGCCTGATGTTTGAAAATTTTTTCAAAATTATGCTTTCAAAGGGTATCTATTTTGCTCCATCTTCTTTTGAAGCTGGATTTATTTCAAGTAAACATTCACAAGAAGATATAGGTTACACAATAAAATCTGCAGAAGAGGCTTTTAAGGAAATATCAAAAAAAAAATTATACTATTGAACTAGATATTTTTTTTTGAATCAATATAATCCTTAATTCTATAAAGTCTTACTAGGTAGTCCTCCATTTCTAATATCACTTGTTTTTCATCTAATGACATTGGTAATATTTCGGCAAGTCTAGAGCCGACCCAACCTGATTCGGTATAGTACCTTGGTGCATCATCATTATAAAAATTTGGATATTGATCTAAAATATTTTTGAGAAAATCTGAATAAGGCATTAGTTCCTTAGGTATATCTATAAAGTCAGGTTCTTTCATTTCTTTAACATCCGCTCTTATCAAATTATCTGGCTGAACTTCAGATCTTACAATTTTGTACCTGCATTTCCCTTTGATTGTTATTCCTAATAAACCATCCCTCATTTGTTCCCAATCCGTAATTTTGCAGTATGTTCCAACATCGTAAAAATTATCTTCATTTGGCTTAGTTAATGATATGCCAAAGCCAGTATTATTCTTTACGCAATCTTTCACCATATCAATATATCTAGTTTCAAAAATTCTCAGAGGCATATAGCCACCAGGAAATGTAATAGAACTTAATGGAAATATCGGTATATTATTATTCACTTTATTTTAATTAGATTTATTTTAACTGTTTTAATATTTCGCTAGTATCCCCATTTGACATCACAATTACAATATCAACATTGTCTATATTATCATTTAATTTTTGCATTATTTGTTCAATATCTTTATATACTTTAATATTGGAATTTTCACCAAGCCAAGTGATTTCTTCTGCGCAATAGACATATAACTCATTAATATCAAGAAATGATTTGATAAATTTTTTTTTATGGGTACCAGTAATCATACTATTTGATCTTATTTCAAAAATTACAGCTATATTTTTTCCTGGGTGTATAGATTTTACGGCTTGAATACTTGAGGATATTGCAGTTGGATGATGAGCAAAGTCATCATACACAATAAACTTTTCATTTTCAATTAATTCAAGCCTTCTTTTGACTCCAGAAAATTTTTCTAGAGCTTTTATAGAATTTTTTTCTTCTATACCAATTAAACTAGCAGCCGTAATAGCTGCACTTGCATTCTTGAGATTATGATCTCCAAAAATATTTAGAATATTATTAATTTTTTTATAGGCTGTTTTCTTTGCCCAACAACCCATTTCAAGTAGATCTAAAATATTTTGATCATCACCATTATAAACAATATTATAATCACTTGGCATTGTTCGAATTAAAAAATGAAATTGCTTTTTTATTTGCTCAAGATTTTCAAAAATATCTGAATGATCATATTCTAAGTTATTAATAATTAGAGTATTTGGCTTGTAGTGAAAAAATTTTGACCTTTTATCAAAAAAAGAAGTATCGTACTCATCTCCTTCTATAACAAAATAACGTGAGTTCGTATATTTATAACTTATATTTTCCTCTTTGTAGATACCTCCAACTAAAAAGGAGGGATTTTTGTTATTTTCCTGTAAAATCTTTATGAGCATAGAAGTTGTTGTTGTTTTCCCATGTGTTCCTGATACTACAAAAACATACTTATCCTTAAGAATATTTTCTTTAATCCATTCTGGCGCTGAGAAATAATTAAGTTTATTATCTAATATATATTCTACAGACTCATTTCCTCTTGACTGTGAATTTCCAATAACAATAGCATCAGATTTTTTTAAGTCAGATATCGGTTTTTCAGTTTTATTTTCTTGGATTCCAAGTGACCTTAATTGATCACTCATCGGAGAAAAGTATGATTTATCCTGTCCAGTAACTTTAAAGCCTTTTTTTAATGCTAACCCTGCTAGCCCAGCCATAAATGTTCCGCAAATTCCTAATATATGAATATGCAATTTATTACCTGGTAAATACCCAATCAGACTCTGATGAAAGATTTTTATTATAACTATAATTTTCTTCTTTAAATTTTTTAAGGTTCATAGGATTTGATATTTTCTTTTTTATAATATACCTACTCATCAAGCCTCTTGCTTTCTTAGCATTAATACCAATAATCTTATAGCTTCCATTTCTTTTTTCTTTGAAAATAATATTTATTAATTGTGCATTTAATTTTTCTTTATTTATTGATTTAAAGTATTCAACGGAAGCTAGATTTATTAAATAATCACTATTCTTATCTTCATTAATTGCTTTTGTGATTTCATCGCCCCAAAAATCATATAAATCATTATGCTTTCCTATTTTTATCTGTGTACCCATTTCTAATCTATATGGCTGAATTAAATCTAACGGCTTTAGTATTCCATATAACCCAGAAAGGATTCTTAGTGATTTTTGCGCATATATAAAATCCTCTTTTTTAAAATCACCGACTGATATTCCTTTATAAACGTCTCCTTGAAAAAGTAATAAAGCAGGATGAGCATTTTTTTTAGTGAATGGTAATGACCATTTAATATATCTTTCATAATTAAGTAATGAAATTTTTTCACTAATATTCATTAATTTTGATAATTTATCTGTAGAATATTTTCTAAGTGATTTTATAATTTTTTTAGAATCTTCTAAATACGGAGGTATAGTAAAATTTGTAACTAAATTTTTATCGCAATTTTCGTCAAGTTTTTTTGCTGGTGAAATAACTACTAACATTTTAAATAATTTTCCAAAATTTATATAAATGAGTGATAACCTCTTTCGCTTTTTACACTAAACCAACTAATTAAATATTGCAAGTCTTCGGTAGACGGTTGCAAATTAGAAAGGTCTTCTCCTCTTCTCAATATTTTAAATGCTTTGTTTAGCAGTTTATAATCCTCATCATTAATTCCATATCTCTTTATTCCGAGTTTATTTAAACAGTAATGTTTTGCAGGATTTCTACCCAATAACATGTATGGTATTACGTCCTTAGATACCCTAGCACCACCAGCAGTCATTGAAAGTTTTCCAACTCTTACGTGCTGATGTACTAATGAGTTACCTCCTAAAACAGCATAATCCTCGATCATACAATGTCCCCCGAGTAAACTTGCATTAGTCATGACAACATTATTACCAATTATACAGTCATGTCCAATATGACAATTGGCCATAATTAATGCTTTATTATATAACTTTGTTGGCTTATCTTCATTTGTTGATCTATGTATAGAAGTGTGTTCTCTGATAATATTATTTTCTAGTATTTCTACAAAAGTCTTTTTATTTGTATCAAAATTTAAATCCTGCGGATCCGAACCTATTATTACATAATCATATATTATATTATTCGCACCAATATCAGTATCAGGATATATCACACAATGCGAACGAATATCAGTATTATCTCCAATTTTTACATTAGGGTGAAGAACAGAATAAGGACCGATTGATACATTTGTGCCAATTTCAACACTCTTATCTATGATTGCTGTTTTATCGATATAATTATTCATATATTTAATGTTTTAAAAAAATCATTTGCGTTAATTATTTTAACACCAAGTTTATTAGCTTTCATGAGTTTTGAGCCTGGGTCATCACCTACTATTAATGCAAATATTTTTTTACTTACAGTATTGGAAATATTACCACCGTTATTAACAATATGTTCTCCTAACTTTTGTCTAGACATACTATTTAATTTTCCAGTAATTACATAAGTTTGATTATTTAATATGTTTGTTTTTCGATCTATATTATGTATAAATTTTACGCCACTATTAATAATATTATTTATCATTTTAATATTACTTTTATCATTAAAAAAATTACTTATATTTAATGCTGCAACAGGGCCAATATCTTTTAACTCTAAGATATCATTATAATCTGCCTTAGATAATTTATCGATGGACTTGTACTTTTTTGCGAGATTATTTGCAGTTACTTCTCCTACTTCACCAATACCTAAAGAGAATATAAAATTACTTAATTTTACTTCCATTCGACCATTAATTGAATCCAAAATATTTTTTACTGATTTTTCGCCTAATGTTATTTCGTATTCTTTTCCACTATCTTCTCTTATTGCTGTACTCATAACAAAGTCGCCTAATATTTTTTTATTTAATTTATAAAGATCAGACACATCATCCAATATATTTTCATCAACTAAACGATTTATTAATTTTTCTCCGACTCCTTGGATATCCATTGCCTTCTTACTTACGTAATGAATAATAGCTCCTTTCTTTTGAGCAGGACAACTCTTAGAACCAGTACATTTTGCAAAAGCCATACCTTTTTCCTTCTCAATTTTTGAAGCTAATGGGCAAGGACATTTCTTAGGCAAATTTATTTTTTTTCTTAATTTATTTTTTGAAATAACGCTTACTATTTCTGGTATTACATCCCCTGCTCTTCTTAATGAAACTTTATCACCAATATGTATGTCTTTTTTTCTTATTTCATCCATATTGTGAAGGGTTGCGTTTCTTATAATTACTCCACCAACCTCAACAGGCTTTAAGCTTGCCACTGGAGTTAATACTCCAGTTCTTCCAACCTGAAATCTCACATCCTCTATAAAAGTTGATTTTTCTTCTGCTGGAAACTTGTGTGCTATAGCCCATCTAGGAGCCCTTGAAACATAACCAAGCGCCTCTTGATAATTTAAATTATCAACTTTATAAACAATTCCATCGATATCGTAAGGAATCGAATCTCTTATTGAATAAATTTTTTTATAAAATTTTTCACACCCATCCATACCAGTAACCCGCTCATTAAAATTACATATTTTAAAACCCCAATTTTTTAATTGTTCTAAAATTTCTGACTGTGTATTAATTTTAATATTGTCAGATGTAAAACCAATAGCGTAAAAGAAAGCATCCAAAGGCCTACTTGCAGCTATTTTTGAATCAAGCTGTCTTAAACTTCCTGCAGCAGCATTTCTTGCATTTGCAAATTTTTTTTCACTTTCGGAAGAATTTATTGATAAAAAACCTTTTTTAGAAATAAATACTTCACCACGAATTTCAATAATATCTGGAATATTTTTCCCGTGAAGCTTTAGTGGAATAGATTTTATTGTTTTAATATTCTTAGTAACATTTTCTCCAGTGGAACCATCACCTCTTGTAGCAGCAATATCTAAAATACCTTTTTTATATAATAAATTTATTGCTAATCCGTCAAGTTTTGGCTCAACAGAAAATTTAATTTTTTTACTACTTACGTGTAATTTTTTTTCAATTCTCTCCATATATTGTTCTAAATCTGTTCGATGAAACACATTATTAAGTGATAGCATTTGTTGTCTATGTTCAACTGTTTCAAACTTTTCAAGAGGTTTTCCTCCAACTCTTTGCGTTGGAGAATCTAGAGTGACTAAGTCTGGAAATAATTCTTCTAAAGCAATAAGTTTATTAAATAAAATATCATAATCTTGGTCAGAAGCTTTAGGTTCATCTAGAACATAATAAGAATAATTTAGGGTATTAATTTGATTTCTCAAATCATTTAGATCTTTCTTAATAATCTTAATATCTTTAATACTCATCTTTATATGAATTTGCTAAATTTTTATAATTTTTTATAATTTTATTATTAATTTTAACTCTATTTGAGTCATATAAAATACCTTTGTATTTCTTTGAAAAATCCTTTGCATCCATATACATTTCATTAAACACAGTTACAGGATCAATATCTATAGGTAACTGCATAAAAAAGCTTATTCCGGAGATTCTCGGGTTATCTAATTTATCTCTATCAAGATAGCCTGGATTTTCCATGTTTGTTATTGCATATTTCAAACATCTTAAACGGTCATCGATATGATGCTTTTCATAATAACCATAATTATTTATAAATATACTTTTTTTATCCATATACTCGTATATATCTTTTATTTTATAGTAATTTTTTGCTATTGAATATATTATCAATAGGGATTTATTTTCATTCGTCCCCAAAGACAAAGACATTTGTCTTGGCTTAGCTGCTGATAAAGTTATATTATTTTTTGTTTGCTTTGTTTGAGTTGAACTTGTTAAAGGTATATTGATATTTTTACTTAAATCTCTTTGTTTATCAGACCTAATTTCTATTGGTTTTTTTATATCATAATTTCTTGTTTTGTATACTTTGTATTTCCTATTATTTTTAGTTGAAAAAACTATATAAAGAATAATAAAAAATCCTAATAAAAGTATTATCAATCTAAATTCATTATCATACACCTTATGTAACCTGTAAAATTTCTATAATTGATCTTGCATACTAACATTTACTAATTTTGATACTCCCTTTTCACCCATTGTAACACCAATGAGCTGCTCGACATATTCCATTGTAATTTTTTTATGAGTGATCACAATAAATTGAATTTTTTCACTCATTTCTGTAAATAAATCACAAAATCTTTCAATATTAATATCATCAAGTGGTGCATCAACTTCATCAAGCATACAAAATGGAGAGGGATTTAGAGAAAATAACGCAAATACTAATGACAATGCAGTAAGAGCTTTTTCCCCTCCAGATAAAAGATTTATCGATGTAAG
>CENJ01026095.1_pt1 | contig 16014 bp, 10 predicted proteins | sample 356161 | NCBI WGS metagenome assembly CENJ01 (sample SAMEA2619531, study PRJEB7988) | marine metagenome | biome: marine biome (ENVO:00000447); feature: surface water layer (ENVO:00002042); material: "saline water (ENVO:00002010), including plankton (ENVO:xxxxxxxx)" | depth 5 m
CATAAGCCCCAGCGAGATTGCGTCTAGTGTCATCGGGAATTTTATCATCAAGGCTCAAGTATTTAGCGATGGCTTTTTCATATACCCCATTGATAAAGTAATAATCACCCCATTCCGCAGTTCGATCAATGGACGATTTGTTCTGACCAATCAATGCATTATAAAATAGAAGTCCAATAAATAAAAAGTATTTTTTCATCATTAGAATATTCTGGGTGAACGGAGTATATTTTTTACGGCAGGGATTAAATCAAATCGCATCATAATTTCATGCGATGCGTGATTGACATTTATATATTTACCTAGAGATGAGGTATTGAAAGAATAACCTAATGAGAGCGTTTTGTTCAGGTGAATACCTGCTATAATTCCAAATCCACCGCCAAATTTTGATCGAGGAAGTACACTTGTAAAAGTAGATCTTAACTGGGGACCGATCCAAAAATTATCTTTAAATAACATTATGGTACTAAAATCATATCCAAATGGAGCACCAGAAGTATGTTTAATCAAAATACTCGGCTTTAACTTTAAATCTTGGCTAATATTCAGCAGGCCTCCAATTATTCCAAAATAGTGCCTTTGTATGTTAAAACTTTCATTTTCGATAAACCAGGGAATAGAAATTCCGGCATACCATCTTGGTCGATGGTAATACAATCCAAACCCAATATTAGACTTGAACGTTCCCTCATCATCAAAAACAAATGAATTGTCACCAATAGTAGTAGTTCGAATAATTGATTGATCAAAGTCGTAGTTTACCACTCCTATTTTGATCCCAACGGATAAAAAAGCCTTTTTAAAAGCCAAGTGATAAGCAAGGTCTAATGCTACTCTGGCACTGGTCATAGGGCCTATTTTATCATTAACACCACTCAGTCCAAAACCAATTTTTTTAGAGGTCATTTTATGATTAAAGGTAAAGGCTTGTGACTGCGGTGCCCCCTCAAAATTTAACCATTGACTTCGATGAAGAAGCGTGAAATTAGTATATTCCTTTGAACCTGAATAAGCAGGATTTATACTTTGATGGTTAAACATATACTGCGAAAAAATAACCTCTTGCTGCCCATTCATTTTAATTAAATGAAGACAAAATAAACCACAAAAAATAAGTTTAAAGGGGGTTTTCACAGTTGATAAATATAATTAATAATTCGACAATTGAAGATTTACAAAACGATCCACTTCATTAATTTTTTGAAATGTAATTATAATGAATAATTTTACCATCTGCCCCTACAACAAACAAGTACCAATTAATTGAGAAAACCATGAGTGGAGTCAAATGTAGAATTTATATAATATTTTTTATATTTCTCAATACCATTTCAGTTAAGGCTCAGCTCAGTAAAGTACATTATATCCCGCCCATAACGGCGCATAGCGCACCAAATTCTAACGCTTATCCACGAGATCAATACATTTATATTTCGACGCCTTCAACGCTTGATGTTAGTTACAGTATCCAGCCCATGGGAGCGCCGCCCAGCCAGTACATTTCGGGAACGGTTTCTAATTCCACTCCAGATGTCCAATTTATCGGAAGTGGTGCGACAAATTTCGCCATTGTTAACAATGAATTATACGGTGGAAGGGTTTTAGATAATTTTGGTTATATCATTACTGCAGACGCACCTATTTATGTGGCTTTTCGTCTAAGGGCATCGTCGCGTAATGGGGGTACTTACCCTCAGGCTGGGGCTCTTGTGAGTAAAGGGCTTTCGGCACTAGGTACCTCTTTTAGGTCGGGGACATACACCAGTGAAAACCCAGGATTTGATAACAATGGTGCCAACTATTTGAATTTTATTTCAGTGATGGCAACTGAAAACAATACGAGTGTAGTTTTTGACAATCTTGACAAAAGATTGGAATTACTAAATATAACCTCTCCGCTTGGCACAGGGACATTTTCGATAACGATCAATTTGGATAAAGGCGAAACTTACTTAATCTCAGCAGAGGCTGAAGATTCTGAGTTTAATGAAGACGGATTGATTGGAGTTTCCATTAACTCAGACAAGCCAATTGCAGTTAATTCTGGATCTGCAAACGGTAGTTTTCACAATGGCGGTGGAAGAGATTATGGAATCGATCAAATTGTAGGGGCAGATAAAATTGGAAGGGAATATGTTTTTGTCAAAGGGAATGGAGGCAATGGATGGGAAAATATATTAATTGTGGCGGATGAGGATAATACTGAGATTTTCATCAATGAGTCCACCACTCCAGTGGGTACTCTAATTAATGCAGGAGATTATTATTTAATTGAAGGAGAAAGTTATAGTCTTGGTTCGTCTGGCCGAACTATGTATGTCAACACATCAAAAAATGTCTATGCTTGGCAAGGAATTGGACTTGGAAGTGAGGCGAACCAAGGGATGTTTTTTGTTCCCCCCTTATCCTGTCAAAGTCAAGGAGAAGTAAATAATATTCCGCTTATAGAATACATCGGATCTTCCTTTTTTGGGGGATATGTAACAGTGGTCACCAACGAAACAGCAACAGTAACTTTTTCGGATGCAAACAATTCCAATAAGTCCCTAGATGATGTAATTTTTTCTGGCGGGGTCAACGTTACGGGTCCAGAGACAGTCGATGGTGCCAACTACAAAGCATACATCATTCAAAATTTGAGAGGGAATGTCTCCGTAGAATCTACCGAAGAGTTGTATTGCGCCTATTACAATCAGAATGGAGCAGCGACTTCAGGAGGATTTTATTCTGGTTTTATCTCTCCTCCTGAGACAGTCATAAGGGCTCCGAATCTAACCCGTGAAAAATGTCTTCCCAATCTTGAATTATTTGCATCTGGAATTGATGTATATGATAGCTACACCTGGATGTTTGATGATGGTAACGGATTTGTTGACTTGGGGATTAGTAGCAATCCTTACCAGCCCCTTAATCCTGGCTCCTACAAAATTAAGGCGCAAAGAAGCTGTGGGGGAGTAACCTCCTATGCCTTTTCCGAACCTGCTGTCGTTAGTAATTGTCCTGATGATTTTGATGGTGATGGGGTAAATGATAATATTGACTTGGACATTGATAACGATGGAATACTTAACGAATATGAGTCTTCAGGAATATATAGTTTGGACATTTCTGATTTTTCAAACCCAATAATTTCACTGCCAGATTCCTCCACCATATCCGGTGCATATACCGTTACGATGACAGCTACCGGAAATGATAGCATGATTGAACAAACGATCTACAATGAAATCGGATCACTGGTACAAACAGGGCCCAACTACGAAAATACCCTTACGTTTGATTTTATTGATGAAGTCAATTTTATGTTGACCCATTCGACCTTAGAACCCCATAACATCATTAACAATGAAATATTTATCCTATCAACGGCATTACCAACCCAGAGTTTGTCTCTATTAGACCCTGATAATATTTTGATTGTTGACACAAATTATGACAACATTTACGAGTCTGGAGTAGGGTTTTATTCTGCAAATGAGATAAGATTTAAGTTCAACCCAACCCCAAATGGCGATACGCCCTTTGCTTTTTTTGGTCAAAGTATGAACAACATTAAAATCAAACATATCAACAACAATCCAGATGAAGAGTCCTTATTAAGATTTTACTTATCCTTAAATCAATATGATCTAGACACCGATAATGACGGGTTAGCTGATTCTTACGACCTAGATAGCGATAGTGACGGATGTAGCGACGTGATTGAAGCGGGCTATTCAGATACAGACAATCCTCCTGATGGGATACTGTCCTCCTCTCCTGTATCGGTTAATTATATGGGTCAAGTAGCGGGGATTGATGGCTATACTATTCCCAGAGATGGTGACAATAATGGGGTGTATGATTTTCAAGAAATAGGACAGCCGCTCGATATTACAAATATTACGCGCCATCCTCAGTCTCAAAGTATTTGTGTTGGCGAGACACTCCACCTTTTGGCTGAAACCAATGTTCAAAGTACCATATTCTCATGGCAAGTTCACGATGGCACCGAATGGGTAACCATTACAGACAATGCTATTTATCAAAATTCAAACTCAAACAATTTAGAAATCACGGCAAGTGACGACAGTTTCGATGGGTTAAGATACAGGGCATTAATTGCCAATCCAGCTTTTCTATGTAGTCCAATTAACTCCAATGCCGCTACTTTGAGCTTATTGCCTCCCAAGTCATTTACTTTATCTGATAATGAAATAATCATTTCAGAAACAGACTCACCTACAAGTATTCAAATGGTATTAGACAGCGCTCCATCTGCTGATGTAATGGTAAGTTTTTCTAATCCAGATATTACAGAAGCACTGATTTCTCCTAATACGATCACCTTCACTCCCTCCAACTGGAATGTCCAGCAAAGTATTGACATCAACCCTAAAACAGATGGGCTAATCGATGGAGATCAAACCATAGCCTCACAGATTACAATCAATTCAATTGACAAATGTTATTCAAATATCACTGGAGAAACGGTAACGATAACTGTCCTTGATGTAAATCTAGCAGATTTTAAAATTACCCCAATCGACAACCTCTCTGATGAAAATGGTGATGAAGCATCATTTAGTGTTGAGCTTTTATCGCAGCCCACAGGGGCGGTAGCGCTATCTTTGAGTTCAAATGATTTGACCGAAGGCGCACTAGACATTGATAAAGTTACTTTTAATGCCTCCAATTGGAACATCCCTCAAATCGTTACTGTATTCGGGCTTCCAGACCCCATTCCTTTCAAGGATGGTAATATTGATTATCAAATTATAACAGGAAATGTAAGTTCTACCGACCTTGCATACGATGTGCTTGATGGAACTACTGTTGACGATGTAGCGCTGACAAATCAAGACAATCAAGGCCCTGGAATTGAATTGACGGTGGTTGGTGGCGCTCAAAATACCAATGAAAGCGGGAACGCTTTTACCGTTCAATTCAACCTACTTTCTCAACCCTTAGACGGTGCATCGGTCAATTTTAGTTTACAGATTTCAGGAGACCAAGGTGAAGTCGCTCTATCCACAAATGAAATCACCATTCAAAATGAGGATTGGAATAAACCTTTTAACAATCAGGTGACCATTTCAGGACTTGAAGATGCCCTTGTAGATGGAGATATTTTCTTGGTATTAGAGACTGGAGACCCTGTTTCAGCTGACGTAACTTATGATTTATTGGATGAATTTGATGTGGCAGATTTAATATTCAGAAACTTAGATAATGATCAAGCTGGATTCAGCCTTGGATCAATCTCAAATAATTTAAGTGAAGACCAAAATATAGCGAGTTTCTTTGTAAGACTCGATATTGAGCCGAATCAAGATGTTTATCTTAACATAAGCTCAAACGACCTCAGTGAGGTCAATGTTGAACCACAATACCAACAATTACATTTTACCCCTTTAAACTGGAATATTCCACAAACGGTGATCGTTAGGGGAGTTGATGATACATTGATTGATGGAGACCAGTTAACACAAATCACGGTTGCCGTTGAGGAAAATTCTGATCCGAATTTTATTTCAGAACCAAGCCAGTCAGTCGATATAATCAATACAGACAACGATTATGCAGAGATAATTTTAACCCTTTTAGATCCACTGACTAGTGAAAATGGAGATCAAGGTAATTTTAGTGTTCAACTTGGGGCTCCGCCAATTTCTGAAGTAAGACTTGATTTTTCAAGCTCCAATACCAATGAAGGGGTAGTCAGTCAAACCTTTACTTTTAACCCGACCAATTGGAATCAAGCACAAGAGGTATCAGTTACTGGCGTGGACGAGCTAATCCCCAAGGCCGACGGTGCAGTAAACTATCAGGTTTATATCGCGTCAATAAGTTCTGATGATCCGTATTACAATCAATTAAACCCATCTGATATTGATCCGCTTACTTTTGTGAATCAAGACAATGACTTCGCATCCGTAATTATCAACCTCGTTGATGATGATTTTATAGCCGATGAGTCGGGCGATCAGGTCAAAATTGAATTTTCTCTCAATTCAAAACCAATGGCAGATACCCCGGTTACAATTCCACTTTCATTATTTGAAAATGAAGACGAAATTGAACTTTCCCAGGATCAAATCACTATTGAAAGCGAAAACTGGAACCAACCTGAATTAAATCAAATCCTACTTACAGGTTTAGATGATTTTATTTTAGATGGAGATCAAAAGGTCAACTTTGTAACTGGAGCCCCTCAGTCTCTTGACAGCAGTTATGACGACCTGAGTGCCACCTCTGTAGCGAATTTAGTTGTAATAAATCAAGACAATGATTTTGCAGGTTTGATATTGTCAGGGGACATTCAGCCTGTTGGGGCGACCCCACCTGGCCTTGCAATCGCTTCTTATGAGTTGACAAAGGCGACTGAAGAATCAGGAACTACCGTAAATTTTAATGTTAAATTGACTGTCCAGCCCAGTACTTCAGTTACTTTTTACACCACATTAGGGGACTTATCCGAAATTGGGGTTTTACAAGACCAATTAACATTTACCCCTGAAAACTGGAATATAGCCCAAGAAATCACACTTTATGGGGTTGACGATACGTTATATGATGGAGATATCAACACACAACTCTTTCTGTCAGTAAACCCTTTCAATTCAGATATTATTTACCACAATACAGAAAACATTACCATTCGAGTTACCAATCTTGATGATGATATTGACCTAGACGGTGACGGTCTTCATCAATACTACGATAATTGTCCTACGGTATTTAATCCCGATCAAGAAGACCTCGACCAAGATGGCATAGGAGATGTTTGTGATGAAGACATTGATGGGGATGGGGTGACCAATGAACAGGAAGAAATTGACCAGACCAATCCTTACGAGAATTGTGACTTTATCTTTTCCAGTATCACCTTAAATATTACTTCCCCAATGGATTGTGATCGAGATGGAATAGTCAATACCATTGACCTAGACGATGACAATGATGGGATTTTAGACAGTTTGGAGACCAATGCTGATTTTGACCTAAATGGAAGAATCAACAGTATGGATTTAGATAGTGATGGAGACGGTTGTTTCGATGCAATAGAGGCAGGTTTTCCTGACCCAGACAATGATGGTTTAATAGGAACCAGCCCCGTAACGGTTGATGAGTTGGGAAGGGTAATTTCTGCCCAGGGATATCTCACCCCCAAAGATGCTGACCAATCGGGAATATATGATTTTCTTGAATTGCCACCAACGATTGAAATTACCTCACAACCACTTCCGTTAATGGTAGTATTTGTGGGAAAAGACATGTCAATTAATGTGGGGTTTGAACCGGACAATAATGCCACCATTCAGTGGCAAATCCTACAACCAGAGGTCAATTCTTCATGGATAGATTTAGAGGCATCAGAATCATTCGTAGGCGTCAACACCAAATCCCTGACGCTGGTTGATCCGGACGAAACAACGGTCAATTGGAAATTCCGTGCTAAAATAAGCTCCAAAGCCTATCAATGCGGGCCACTATTATTTTCTCAAGAGACCACCTTTGATTATCAACCACTAGAAATCCCCAATGCTTTTTCTCCAAATAATGATGGGATGAATGAGAAACTTATCATTAGGGGCTTAGGTAAATTCCCAGCGCATCAACTCACAATTTACTCACGATGGGAAATCGTGGTTATTCAAGAGGCGCCCTACAAAAACGATTGGGGAGGCGAACAAAGGTTAGGCTTTCCAAACGGCAATGGTGGACAGCTCCCTGAGGGCACTTATTTTTATATTTTGGATTTAGGAAATGGCCAAGCGCCTTTCAAAGGATTTATCTATTTAAAACGTTAATTTTACAGCCTAATTAACTATTAGGTGAAAAAAAATCTGTGGAAAATTTTGACCCTCTTATGGGCCTCCATTATTATTTATTTTAGTTTTTTCAGTCCGTTTAATCCAGATGGTAAGGCTTTTTTTAAACATCAGGACAAAGTCGGTCATGTGATTTTTTACGCGATTTTGACCTATGGGCTGATTAAGGTTTTTAGTCAGGAGATAATTTTCAACAGCCCTTTCAAGCTCGCTTCAACCGTTGGTCTTGTCTTTGGCATATTAATAGAACTTTTTCAGCATTATGCTACCACCCACCGCGAGGGATCAACAATGGATGCCTTAGCCAACGCGATGGGAATTATTCTGATTGTTTTATTGGTGCGGCAGTATCCTAAATTTTTCTTTATTAAATCCTAACTTTGAATTTATGCGATTCAAATTTCACAAGGTATTGCTCAAAAAAAGATTTCCCCTTGCCATAAGTCGAGGCGTTAGAGGGGATAGTTATAATTTATTTCTTTCTTGTGAAAAAGAAGGAATTATTGGTTGGGGAGAGGCGGCTCCAGGAAAAAATGAAAACGCTGAATCAGTCGAAGAAATCGAATCCCAGTTGAATATTTTGATGGCTGAGGGAATAGAAAACAAAACTGCTCAACAGGTCAACACCATAGCCAAAGATCGGGGAATAGCTCCTTGTGCCACTGCAGCTTTAGACATCGCAATTTGGGATTGGAAAGCAAAAAGTCAAGCCTTGCCTTTACATCAGCTCCTCAATATACCTCTGCCTTCAGTCCCCACATCGATTACAATAGGCATCAACCCCCCTGAGGTGGTAAAAGAGAGAATTCCCTTAATGCTTGAGGGAACAACGGTTAAGGCACTAAAAGTAAAACTAGGTGCTCCTCAAGGAATTGAGGCCGATCAAGAAATGTTTACTCAAGTCGTGGAAAGCACTCAAAACTATGACATCAAAATAAGGGTAGATGCCAATGGTGGCTGGTCAACATCAGATGCTATTTTTATGATGAAATGGCTCGCCGATCGTGGCGTTGACTATATTGAACAACCCCTTGAGCAAGGCAAGGAATCCGAGTTAAAATACCTCTACCACAACAGGCCTTTACCAATCTACATTGACGAGTCCTGCCGGTATGCTGAGGACGTAGCCAAATGGGCGCCCTACATAGACGGTGTTAACATGAAATTAATGAAATGCGGTGGGATAACAGAAGCCTTAAATATCATACAAGCAGCCAAGCGGTATCAACTCAAAACCATGATTGGGTGTATGAGTGAATCCTCTGTTGCCATTGCAGCAGCAGCGTCCATTTCTGGTGGGATTGATCATATTGATCTGGACTCCCACTACAACCTTAATCCCGACCCATCTTCTGGGGCAAAAATGATAGATGGGGTAACAACTCCTGACCTTGTTCCTGGGCATGGCGGGATACTAAAGCCTGAATATTATGCTTAAACCAAATCAAAAAGTTGCGATTTATATGCAAGGCTTTCTGCATAGTGATTTTGGGAAAATGGGCTTGGGAGTGATTCGGTATTTAGAAAATCCAATCGTTGGATTAATTGACGCAGAAAATGCGGGAAGCAACATCAATATTGAACACAACATAGACAGAGACATCCCCATTTATAAAAGTTTAGAGGAGGTAGTCAATAAAGGCGCGGAAGTATTGGTATTGGGGATTGCCCCTTCAGGGGGAAAAATCCCAAACGATTGGCTACCCTTGATTAAAGCAGCCGTAAAAAGTGGATTGAGTATCATCAACGGACTTCACGATACCCTAGGAGATCGTTTTAGTCAGCAGCTAAAAGGCAGTAAAAACCAATGGATTTGGGATGTTAGAATTCCAAATATCCAACCCCAAATTGCTTCGGCAAAGGCAGCTGAATTAAACAATAAAAGGGTTTTAATGATAGGAACAGACATGGCCTGTGGAAAAATGACAGCCGGTTTGGAAATCTATCAATGGGCAAAAAATAAGGCTATCGATACGGGTTTTGTCGCCACCGGTCAAATTGGAATCACTTTGATGGGGCAGGGCATACCACTAGACGCAATCAAGGTGGATCACGCTTGTGGTGCGGTGGAACAAATAGTTTTAAACCATCGGGATAAGGCGTTGGTAATTATCGAGGGACAAGGATCGCTTTTGCATCCAGGCAGTACTGCCACCCTCCCTTTGATGCGGGGAAGTTGCCCGACACATATGATCCTCTGCCACCGTGCTGATAAAGTTACTTTGAGAAGCCCTGAGTCGATTAAAGTACCTCCGCTCAAAGACTTCATAGCATTAAACGAAGCATTGGCTGCGGTCTGTGGTACTTATGGTATTCCAAAAGTAATAGGGATTGCCTTAAACACGGCTAAACTATCTGAAACCGAATCTTTAGAATACATTGAAAATTTAGAACAGCAAACTGGGCTTCCGGTAACAGACGTTATTCGATTTGACGTTGACAAAATTGTTCAGCAATTACTTTAATTTACTTGCAGTGGTAGTCAGCTGCTCTCGTGGCAATTTGATTGTTGGGTTTTACGTTGACTTTATAGCCCAGTGAATTTGCCCAACCTTTGGTTGCAGAAATTAACTTGCTGGATTTAAAATTCTCATCGCTGTTATAATCCATGTCAATTTCTACCCTAACACTGACCTGGTGGGTGAGCCACTCAGCCACATCAATACTCATTTCAGCCTCCTTCCACAATCGTGTCCACATATCTTTTATGATCACCTCAGTTTTTTTACTCAGGATATAATGCACTCCCCTGCTGCCATATCGGTAAGCGATTACCGTAGCGTACTTCGTTTTTTTACCTACATTTTGAGAATCTGAACCAATGTGAATCTGAACGTGGGGGTAATTTTTGAGAATGTTCAGCGTATGTTCAATCGGGTCTATTCGTTCTCCTTTAACATCTTTGAATAATCGCATAAATAAAACACCAAGATAACGAAGTCGAATAAAAAAATGGTTTTATTTTTGATTAAGAATATGATATACGAAACAATATTTAATGTATTCAACACTGGGATTTTATTCTTTTGGTTGGCTTTAATGGTTTTTCCTAAAAGTAAATTCACTCAAAAAATCACAGATTTTCCCTGGGTTCCTCTAGTGATTGCCTTTGGGTACATCTATTTTTTGAGTACAACAGAAGGCACTTTTTCAGCTGATTTTTCCTCTTTGTCAGGGTTGACACAGATGTTCCAAAATGCTAACCCTCAAGGGGTGGCAGCCGGATGGCTACATTATCTTGCATTTGATTTTTGGGTAGGGTGTTGGATGTTAAAAGACAGTCAAAAAAAGCAGATCAAACATGTTTTTGTCCTATTACCCATGTTGTGTACTTTTATGCTAGGGCCAGTGGGGATAATCATTTATTCTTTACTGCTATTATTTCATAAAAAACTAATCCAAAATTAAGCTTGCCAAATTCATTGCTGTTTATCGCCCTTGCATTTGCCGTTGGATTTGGGGCAATCGGCTCTTTTATTGCTAGTAAAAAAGGGCATACCGAAAGATTTGGCTTTATGATAGGATTTCTATTTGGTCTTTTTGGCGTGATCGGGTTGCTATTGATGAGCGACAAATCCAAAAATGACCGATCTAGAGATCAATCAGAATAACTTTTCCAATAGTATCATTCCGAGTTTAGCACTCAATCCGAGGAGCAGCGGATAAATCGCAAATAACCAAAGGCAATCCATAAACCTCAGCGAAGAACCACTGCCAAGTCCATTTAAGAAGTCGTACCACGTTTTAAGCCCAAGTTTTGCCGCAGCAATATTGGCAACGATCGCTACGATCAAAATCATCACACCGATAAAGTAATATTTAATCAATTTTTAATCTTTAGGTTTTGTATTTTGTACGTGTGAATTTTGTTAAGCTATTCAAAGTTATACTTTTTCTGTTGGCTGCCGTATGCTTTTATGTGGTCTTCCTGATGTACTCCAAACTCTCCTTTATCGACACGCCCTATTTGTATGGGGGGGTGGTTCTTTTGATTACTGCGCTATTGATTAGGAAAAAAAAGTAACTTCTCACTCCTTGACAAGGATGTAAGTCGCCTTTACACCTGTGGCGAGATTCCACTGATTGGCAGCAGTCATATTTCCATTTTTATCATATACCCTTACCTCGGCAGTATTAGGACCAGACTCACCTTGGTTGAGTGCGATAAAGTCAATTTTATTAAAACCCGGAACCAGCTCAATAACTAATCCTTTAAAACGCTCGACCAACAAAACATTAGATTGAATCACTTGATCGTTGTGGAGAATTCTTACACGATCGCCATCGGGATATTCGTGATCTCTAAAAACAATTCGGGCTTGGTCTCCTTTCATTCTGTAGTCGCCCATATATTGATTCGATTTAAATTTGTTTGGGTCTTTGTTTTCTTCGATTCCTTTTCCTTTGAGTTTGGAGAGATAATAATCCCCGGGATCCAGAAACTTTTCCTGATTTTCCATATTGATATTTGGCGCGTTTTCCAAGGTGGGATCCGTCATATCAATCGGGTCTTTTTTTAAAAAATCCCTTTGAAAATATGGACTTTCTTCTGGTTGAATGTACAAAGGGCTGTTGTTTTCATTCTGGTTATTCGGGAATTTTAATGAAGGATTATTGTTTTCAATTTGTGCGAAGACCACATTGAAACTCAAGAGCAGCAACAAGCAATAAATACAGCGTGAGATAATTATTAATTTTCTGCCGATATGATTTTCGTTTGAGGTAGGCATTAATTCTAATTTACTGATACAAACCTATTTTAAAAAAATCAAATGCAATTGCGGTTTAACATTATTTTGTAATATAATCATTACTTTGATTTAAATTTTAGACACTATGGAACTCGTTGGAATCGATTGGGCAATCATTATCAGTTTTTTTTCAATCTCGCTATTTATAGGAATATGGGTTTCAAAAAGGGCGGGTTCTTCCAGTGGAGAGTTTTTTCTCTCCGGTCGAAATATGCCTTGGTGGTTGTTGGGGATATCAATGGTCGCTACCACTTTTTCCACCGACACCCCCAACCTAGTAACTGACATCGTTCGTACCAATGGGGTTTCGGGCAACTGGGTCTGGTGGGCATTTCTAATCACAGGCTTGCTAACCGTATTTGTTTACGCCAAATTGTGGCGTAAATCCAACGTAAAAACAGATATTGAATTTTATGAATTTCGTTATGGTGGTGCAGCTGCCAGTTTTCTAAGAAAATTCAGAGCCCTCTACTTGGGTGTAATTTTTAATGTTATCACCATGGCTTCTGTTACCCTAGCGGCGATTAAAATCGGGGGGATAATGTTGGGGCTAGACCCTTGGCAAACCGTTGTAAGCGCGGGACTGATTACCGTCATATTCAGTACCCTAGGCGGATTTCGAGGAGTAGTTTACACCGATTTTCTACTGTTTTTTGTCGCTATGGCAGGATCGATTGGCGCTGCTTATTATCTGGTCAACCTTCCCGAGGTAGGTGGAATGACAGCATTGCTAAACCACGAAAATGTCAGCGATAAACTATCCATATTACCCGATTTTTCTAATACAAGGGCATTGATCACCCTGTTGATTATACCCTTAGCTGTCCAGTGGTGGAGTGCGTGGTATCCGGGGGCAGAGCCTGGCGGTGGCGGATATATCGCTCAGCGAATGCTAGCCTCTAAAGATGAAAACCACGCCATTGGTGCAACCTTCTTTTTTAATATCATGCATTATGCCCTCAGACCTTGGCCTTGGATACTAGTCGCCTTGACCTCCTTGGTGATTTTTCCTGATATCGCCAGTATCAAGGCTGCTTTTCCCAACATTGCCGATGATAAATTAGGGCATGATTTGGCCTACTCAGCCATGCTGATTAAACTACCTGCTGGTTTAATAGGCTTGGTGTTGGCCTCCCTTATCGCTGCTTATATGAGTACCATCTCAACACAGCTCAACTGGGGTTCTTCCTATATGGTTTATGACTTTTATCAAAAACAAATCAGTCCCAATGCATCCGAAAAACGATTGGTTGCAGTAGGGAGAATGGCTACTGTATCACTGATGATTTTAAGCGCGATACTCGCTTTATTATTACAAAATGCCCTTCAGATTTTTGATATGCTACTCACTTTTGGTGCAGGAACAGGACTTATCTTTATACTTCGGTGGTTTTGGTGGCGCATCAATTCTTGGAGTGAAATATCGGCAATGTTTGCCTCAGGCATCATTGCTATTTTATTGAAAACAACGAGCCTGGGGGCTTATCTTTTTGATTTAAATACAGGTTTATTACCTGATTGGTCTGAATATCCCTTAGTTGTTTTGGTTACCTCAATAATCTGGATAGGCGTCACTTATATGACTAAACCCGAGAGTGATGCAGTGCTTCAAGCGTTCTATAAAAAAACCCAACCCGGTGGCCCTGGATGGAAAAAGATCATTAATAAAGCTAAAAAAGACCAAGTGAAACTTGAGGAAAATGACAACAGCTGGAATGTTCCTTCGGGAATTTTAGCCATGCTATTAGGTTGCGGTTTGATTTACAGCATCATGTTTGCCACTGGCTTTTGGATTTACGGAGAATATACAAATGCTTCCTTGCTCTCGATAACGGCAATCATCTGCGGGATTTTCTTGATCAAAACATGGAAAAAAATTCGGGTAAACGCATTGTAAGATTAGCCCAAAATTGCTCCAGCGATAGTTGCGGACATCAACGAGACGATTGTCCCTCCAATCATTGCTTTTAAACCCAGTTCACTCAGGGTCTTTCTTTGTTTAGGGGCAATTATTCCAATCCCACCAACCTGTATGCCAATCGAAGCAAAATTGGCAAAACCACAAAGTAAGTAACTCGCCATTAGCACCGATTTTTCGTAACCGAAGTGCAACGCATTGTTTGCCTCTTTAAGTCCAGCCAACTGAATGTATCCCACAAACTCACTTGCGACAAGTTTCACCCCCAATAATTGACCCATCAAGGTCATGTCTTGGGTTTCAACACCGATCAACCACATCAAAGGAGCAAACAAATAACCCAATATTAGCTCGATAGAAAAACTGTCGTAAGGGGTGTTTTCCGCCACCCAAGTGTTGATGCCTAAGCCATCCCCGATGCCGAAAAAAACACCGTTGATCAGTGCAATCAATGAAATAAACACCAACAACATCGCCCCTACGTTAACCGCCATTCTCACTCCCTCAGTGGTCCCATTGGAGATAGCACCCAAAAAATTGTTGCCAATTTTTTCGGAAGGGATGTTAATATTTTCTGTAACCTGCCCAGTTTGTGGATACATTATTTTTGCGATGACAACCGCCCCCGGGGCTGCCATGACCGATGCAGCCAGCAAACTCTTAGCAAAAGCCAAACGCGCAACAGGATCATCACCACCCAAAAAACCGATATATGCTCCCATTACACTACCCGCAACGGTCGCCATTCCGCCCAACATCACCAAAAAAATCTCTGAACGGTTCATCTTTTCCAAATACGCCTTGATTAGCAGTGGTGCCTCGGTCTGCCCCAAAAAGATATTTCCAGCTACCGTTAGGCTTTCTGCACCGGAGATACCCAAAAGTTTTTTTAAAGCCCAAGCCAAAAACTGCACCACTTTTTGAATGATCCCAAAATAGAATAAAATTGAAGTTAATGCCGAAAAAAAGATGATGATTGGCAGTGCTTGAAAGATAAAAATGAAGCCGTATTTATCTATATTGGCAAACTCCCCAAGCAACATACTTGTTCCTGCATTGGTGTATTCCAAAATCTTGACAAAAAAGCTACTGACAAAACCAAAAAAACCCTTGATTACACTAATTTTTATAACCCCTACCGCAATTGAAACTTGCGCCAAAAGACCGATTCCGACTAATTTCCAAGATATTTCCTTTCTGTTATTACTCAGCAAATAAGCGATCAAAACAAGGATAAGCATCCCGATCAAGCCCCTTAGTAGCGATTCAAAAGACATGCCTTGATGAGGAATTATTTCCATATTAATCTCTGGAGTCTTGAGGATGGACAAGCAACGGACGTGTTATATTTTTTCCGAATGAAATTAACCAGCTGCGATTCAAAAGTCAATTTTAATGTAAATATCGGATTTATTTCGATATCATTTCCAGAATCATCTCTCTGGTGGTCATCAATTTGATTTTATGGACAGCGTCCTTAAAATCCCCGTTTTCGATCCGCTTTTCTAATATTTCAATCATTTCTGTT
>CENJ01330795.1_pt1 | contig 16007 bp, 14 predicted proteins | sample 356161 | NCBI WGS metagenome assembly CENJ01 (sample SAMEA2619531, study PRJEB7988) | marine metagenome | biome: marine biome (ENVO:00000447); feature: surface water layer (ENVO:00002042); material: "saline water (ENVO:00002010), including plankton (ENVO:xxxxxxxx)" | depth 5 m
TTTGCTCTTCCAATTTCATGTAACCACGCATGCTCAGGACCTATTCCTGGATAATCTAAGCCGGCTGAAATAGAAAAGCCTTCCAAAATCTGACCATCATTATCTTGTAGTAGGTATGTTCTGTTACCGTGCAATACTCCAGGACGACCACCTGTTAAAGAAGCGCAATGCTCCATTTTGCTATTAACTCCCTTACCACCCGCTTCAACCCCAATTATCTCCACTTCTTTGTCATCAAGGAATGGATAAAATAAACCCATTGCATTAGAACCACCCCCGATTGCCGCAATTAGTGTGTTGGGTAATCGACCTTCTGCCTCCATCATTTGATCTTTGGCCTCTTTTCCAATTATTGATTGGAAATCTCTTACCATAGCAGGGTAAGGATGAGGACCAGCAACTGTGCCTATACAGTAAAAAGTATCTCTAACATTGGTAACCCAATCCCGCAAAGCGTCATTCATCGCATCCTTTAGAGTACCTCTTCCTGAGGTAACTGGAATAACCTCGGCCCCGAGTAATTTCATACGGAATACATTTGGAGCCTGACGTTCTACGTCATGAGAGCCCATATAAACGATACATTTTAGACCAAATTTTGCACAAACAGTTGCTGTAGCGACACCATGTTGCCCAGCACCCGTTTCCGCTATAATTCGACTCTTCCCCATTTTCCTAGCCAATATAATTTGACCAAGAACATTATTTATCTTGTGGGCGCCTGTATGATTTAACTCATCTCTTTTAAGATAAATTTTCGCTCCACCCAACTTTTCCGTTAATCGCTCTGCCAAGTATAAAGGGCTTGGCCTACCGACATAATGCTTCCACAGATCATCCATTTCGTTCCAGAATTCTGGATCTATCTTGGCTTTTTCGTACTGATCCTCCAATTCTAAAATCAGTGGCATCAAGGTTTCCGAAACGAAACGTCCACCAAACTGTCCAAATCTACCTTTTTCATCTGGACCAGTCATAAAACTGTTAAAAAGATCATTGGCCACTAAAATCAAGCTCCCATTAGAAATTTTATATTAAGACATTAAGTTGTTATATTAGTTACAGCCAAGTTCAAGCGATTTTATCTAAATTCGTTTCGAAATTACACTTTTCTAAAGCCTGCATGAAATCCTTTATCTTATCCGAGTCTTTAATCCCAGGGCTTAGCTCTATACTGCTTGATAAATCAAGCTGCCTCGCATTGGTTACTTTCACGGCCTCTTCAACATTGGCAGCATTTAATCCTCCAGCTAACATCCAAGGCTTTGACCACTTTTTATTTGCAAGAACTGACCAGTCAAATTGCAATCCATTTCCTCCGGGCAACGCGTCTTTACTTGAAGGTTTTGCATCAAATAAAATTTGATCGCAAACCTCACAATATAATTTTACTTTTTTCAGGTCACTTTTAGAAGAAACACCTATCGCCTTCATAACTGGTAGGCCATATCGCTCTCGAATATCATGCACTAGCTGAGGGCTTTCGGAACCATGTAACTGGATCATATCTATTGGAACCTGTCTTGTAAGTTCATCCAAAAATGAAAATTGAGCATTCACCACTAAAGCTACTTTAGCCAATCCAATTGGCGCCTCCAGTGCCAGTTTGCGTCCCTTGTCAAAAGTCAGAGAGCGAGGAGACTTTTCGAAAAATACAAAGCCTGCATATCTAGCACCCATGGAAGCTGCCAAATTTAAATCTTTAATAGAGGTCAGGCCACAAAATTTTACAGCAATCGGATCAATTTTTTTCAAATTGAGGGTCATGAGTTTGCTTTATTATTGAGCAGTAACAAAATCTCATCCTCGTTCTGGCCACTCTCACGCTTAAGCTGACTTAGCTCATTTTCTACTTTAGCAAGCTCTTTAGATTTTCTACTTGAGGCCGATCTATGTTTCATCTCCCTGATCCATTCCCAAACAAATCCTACGAATAGGCCGAAAATTACACCACAAAGAAAAAGCACAAAAATTGGAATTGATAATATCATACCACCACCCCAAAAACCCTCTAGTTCACTAGGTAGTATTCTGATATCCACAAGTTCTCTGTTGGCGACCGCTAAAGTTAAAAGTATTATGGAAAGACAAGTTAAAAAAATAACTCGTATGTAACGTTTCAAATATTAAGCCTTCCCATTTAGCCTATCACGTAAAAGTTTTCCTGTTTTAAAAAACGGAACCTTTTTCTGATCTACACTAACAGCCTCTCCAGTTCTTGGATTACGCCCGACCCTTGCATCCCGCGTTTTTACTGAAAAAGCCCCAAATCCCCTAAGTTCAACTCTATCACCATTTGCGAGAGCATCCGTAATCTCTTCAAAAATGGTATTTACAATTCTTTCTACATCACGCTGAAAAAGGTGTGGATTTTCATCTGCAATTTTTTGAATTAATTCCGATCGGATCATCGGGTTGTCTCCCTGGCATTTTTTATTGTAGCAGATTAACTATAGTCACCAGTCCTTCGAAATTAAAATCATTTCTAGTCCTAAAGCATTATTTTTTAACATAATACTATTACAAACACATATATTGTTCTCATTTCGCATGCTTAATAAGTGTAAGAAGCATTGTTGAAATAAAATTTTTAATACTAAACGAATCAAAAAAAGCCCCGCGTTTTGGGCGCGGGGCAATTAATTTAAAATAAATTTCTATAAGTTACTCTTCATCGCCTTTAAGTGCAGCACCTAAGATATCTCCAAGAGACGCTCCACTATCAGATGAACCGTATTGTTCTACCGCTTCTTTTTCTTCAGCTATTTCACGAGCTTTTACAGAGAGACCTAATTTTCTAGTCTTACTATCAACACTCGTCACGCGAACATCGACTTTATCTCCAACATTAAATCTTTCTGGCCGTTGTTCTGCACGATCGCGACTTAGATCTGAACGTCGAATGAATGATTTCATGCCTTCATATTCAACTTCGATACCGCCATCCTCGATTGATGTAACTTCTACTGTTACGATGGAGCCACGCTTAACCTTATCAGTGGCTTGCGCAAATTTATCTCTACCCAACGCTTTTATTGACAAAGAGATTCGTTCCTTCTCTACGTCAATTTCCGTCACGGCTGCTTTTACCATATCACCCTTACGGAAATTTTGGATTACATCCTCACCGCGCTCATCCCATGAAATATCGCTCAAGTGAACCATTCCATCAATTTCGCCGTCTAGACCTATGAATAAACCAAATTCAGTTATATTCTTAACTTCACCCTCGACCTCGCTATCAACAGGATGGTTCTCAGCGAAAACTTCCCAAGGGTTTCTCTGGCATTGCTTGATTCCTAACGAAACTCTCCGCTTTACGCCATCTATCTCCAAGACCATCACGTCTACTTCTTGACTAGTAGATACAATTTTACCTGGATGAACATTCTTTTTAGTCCATGACATCTCTGAAACATGTACTAATCCCTCAACGCCAGCCTCAAGCTCAACGAAAGCACCATAATCTGTTATATTCGTCACCACGCCTTTATGCAGAGACTCCAACGGATACTTACCAGCTACCAGTTCCCACGGATCTTCTTCCAGTTGTTTCATACCTAAAGAGATCCTGTGTGTGTCTTTATTAATTTTTATAACCTGAACTTTTATTGACTCTCCGATAGTTAGAATTTCAGATGGGTGATTAATTCTACGCCATGCCATATCAGTAACGTGTAGAAGGCCATCTACTCCACCTAGGTCGACGAATGCACCGTATTCAGTGATATTTTTTACTACACCCTCTACGTCGTCGCCTTCCGCCAAGTTTCCAATAACTTCCGCTCTTTGTTCTGCGCGGCTTTCTTCCAATATAGCTCGTCTCGATACTACTATGTTGCCTCTCCGGCGATCCATTTTCAAAATCTGAAATGGTTGCTTCAATCCCATAAGAGGTCCAGCGTCTCGCACCGGACGTACATCAACCTGAGAACCCGGCAGAAATGCTACTGCACCGCCTAAGTCCACTGTAAATCCACCTTTTACTCTACCAAAAATAGCACCATCCACTCTTGCATCATCTGCATAAGCTTTTTCAAGTCTATCCCAAGCTTCTTCTCTACGTGCCATTTCTCGAGAAATAACAGCTTCACCTTTAGCGTTTTCGACTTGCCGTAAGAAGACTTCTACCTCGTCACCTACGGCAACTTCAGGAGCTTCGCCAGGGTTGGCAAACTCTTTTAATTCTACCCTACCCTCCATTTTGTAGCCCACATCTACAATTGCAAAGCCAGCTTCTATCGCAATGACTTTACCTTTAACAACGGAACCTTCTTGGGGGGTATCAATCTTGAAGCTTTCATTCAGCAGAGCTTCAAATTCTGCCATAGTTGCGTTTTGAGCCATTTAGTCTCTATATCCTTTAACAAATATTTTCCGGCCAGATGGTTGGTTCCACCGGTCTTTAGTTTCAATTAGGAAGCCACTTTTCGTTTTAATATGCAAAAGCGGAAACGTATTATCGCCTTCAAAGACGCGACGCGCGGGGTGTACATGCTAATTTTGAGTAAATCAAGGGGTATCTACCTCAAGAATAATCTTTACTATCTATAAAATGCTAATTTTCTAGTTTTGAATTAATAATCCTAGAAACTGATTCATAAACTTCATTAATGGTCATATCAGAAGTATCAATTTTCCTTGCGTCTACGGCTGGCAACATCGGAGACTGTTTACGATTTGAGTCCCGCTCATCTCGTTCTTGAATTTCTCTAAGTACGTTTTCATAAGAGATTGAGTGTCCAAGGCCTAATAGCTCCTTATATCTTCTTTGAGCTCTGATATCAGGTGAAGCAGTTATAAAAAATTTTATGTCTGCGTTAGGACAAATAACTGTTCCAATATCACGTCCGTCCAGAACTGCGCCACCAGGTTTTGAGGCAAAGTCTCTTTGAAATTCAAGTAAATGAGCCCGAACTGAAGGGTTTTTAGCCACTTCTGAGGCTGCATTTGATACTCTAAGTGTTTTTAAATCTAAAACTTCTAATTCATCGGCCATCAATTGACTTGCAGCGCTAACTGGATCAACTCCTTGGAGTACTTTGTATCCAACCAGTCTATATAGGAGGCCAGTATCAAGGTGCGGCACGGAGTAATTCTGGGCTATTTTCTTTGAAATTGTACCTTTACCCGATGCAGCAGTACCATCTATCGCTATAATTAGGCCAAACTTCGTCAAAATTATAAATCTCGCAGTTCTAAATTAGCCCCTAGGTCACGCATAAGGTCAACAAAATTTGGAAACGAGGTTTTTATTGGTGAACAGTCATCTATTTCAATAGGTGTTTGTGATGATAAACCCAAAATTAAAAAAGACATCGCTATACGATGATCCAAAAATGTCTGGCACATAGACCCGCCTTCAACTGTCCCGATACCATTGCCGTTTACTGCCCACCAGTCTTCACCTTCCTCTACAGATACTCCATTAGCACGTAAGCCTTTTGCCATTGCGTCTATTCTATCACTCTCTTTGACCCTCAGTTCTTTGACACCTCTCATAGTCGTTTTTCCGGAAGCATTTGCCGCTACAACAGAAAGAATTGGATACTCATCTATCATCGATGCTGCACGTTCCGGTGGCACCTCTATGCCCTTCAAATTTGGAGAAAAACAAGCTCGAATGTCCGCAACAGGCTCCCCGCTTTCCTCTCTCTCGTTCTCAAAACTTAAGTTGGCACCCATTTCAATCAACGTTTTGAACAATCCAGCTCTTGTTTCATTAAGCGTAATATGCGGAACAATGATATCTGAACCCTGAACGATAACAGCAGCACAGATTGGGAATGCCGCACTTGATGGATCGCTTGGGACGCGAACATTTTGACTTTTCAATTCTGAGTAACCACTTAATGTAATTGATCTGCCATTTGGTATGTCTTCAACTTTTAGATCTGCCCCAAATGAAATAAGCATTCTCTCAGTATGGTCTCGAGTCATTTCTTTTTCGGTTATTATAGTGTCGCCAGGTACGTTTAATCCTGCTAATAGAATTGCGGACTTAACTTGCGCTGACGGTACCGGCACTTTGTATTGGATAGGTATGGGTGATCTGGCACCAACTATCGTCATTGGCAAACGACCTTTACTACGACCAAATGCAGATGCTCCAAATTTGCTTAATGGATCGGTCACACGCTCCATAGGCCGACTGTTTAGGCTGTGATCACCAGTAAATGTCGCATTAATGGGGGTGGTTGCCATTGCACCGATTACTAATCTTACGCCAGTGCCCGAGTTACCGCAATCAACGACCGTAGAAGGTTCCGCAAAGCCACCCACACCCACACCGTCTACACACCATTCACCACCCTCATTTTTCTCAACTTGCGCACCAAATGCAACCATTGCCTTTGCGGTATCGAGAACATCTTGACCCTCTAATAATCCAGTAATTTTAGTTTGCCCAATAGCGAGGGCTCCAAGGATTAAAGAGCGATGCGAAATAGATTTGTCGCCCGGAATTGAAACAATGCCCTTAAGCGACTTAGAACTCAAAGCACGCATGACGATCGGGTTGGGATTTAAAGACATTTGTCAAACCTTTGTTTTGGTCGTGATAAACTAGACTTGGATCAACGTCTAGGACTCTCGCTTTTCAAATGTTAAATAATACGGCTTGCGTCCCTCTTGGAGAGCTTTTTTTTCATATCTAGTCGGTATCCAATCGCTCCAGCACTCCCTCCAATCTTGCGGCTCAGACGCCGTCCAAGAAAATCTGTGCTTAAGTACTTCTTGAAGTGCTTGTCGGACGTAATCTGAAATATCTGTAGCTAGCCTCAAAGACGCCCCAGTTTTCATTACGCGCTGTAGCTCTATCAAATATTCACTGGTTACAAATCTTCTTCTGTGATGCCGTTTTTTTGGCCAAGGATCAGGATATAGTAAAAATACATTATCAATTGAGGCATCTGGCAGTACATCGAATAAATCTCTCACATCACCCGGGTAGATACGTACATTTGTGAGGTCAAGTTTTGAAAGTTTCCCTGCAAGCATAGCAACGCCATTTATGTATGGTTCACAGCCAATAAAACCAATATTTGGGTTGCGTTCAGCTTGATAAACGAGGTGCTCACCCCCTCCAAATCCAATTTCAAGAGAGACTGATGTTACATTCTCAAAAAGATCAGATACCTCTATCATCTTCCTATGTGGATTAGAATCATGGTTTACGGCAGGTATTGATAACTTTACCAGTTGATCATTCAACAGTTCCTGTTGTAACGCGCGGAGACCTTTTCCTTTTAATCTTCCGTAGAAATTCCTAAAATTCTTGGGCTTGCTTTCTATATTATCCATCATTCAATGAGCATAAGTTTTGAACTTGTAAATTCTCAATAATTATTGAAACCACTTAAGTTTACAGAACAAAATCATTTTAAATTTCTTGATAATTCTGAAATTAAATCAGTACGTTCCCAGCTAAAACCGCCATCTTTTTCGGGAGGTCGACCAAAGTGCCCGTAAGCAGCCGTTCTTTGATATATTGCTTTATTAAGCTCTAGATGCGTTCGAATGCCCCGCGGAGAAAGATCCATAGACTCCGCTATTGCATTTTCAATTTTTTTATCAGGTACCGTTCCAGTTCCGAAGGTATCCACATAAATAGAAAGTGGATGAGAAATGCCAATTGCATAACTCAGTTGAATTGTACATTTTTTAGCTAGGCCCGCCGCAACTACATTCTTTGCTAGATACCTCGCCGCATAGGCTGCAGAGCGATCTACTTTAGTTGGGTCTTTACCAGAAAAAGCCCCTCCACCGTGCGGAGCAGCACCACCATAGGAATCAACTATTATTTTTCTACCAGTTAAACCAGCATCACCGTCGGGACCACCAATTACGAATTTACCCGTTGGATTTACATGCCACGAAGTGGAACTGTCAATCCAATCAGACGGTAAGGTTTCCAATATATAAGGTTTAACAATAGCATAAACATCATCCGAGGATAGTGAGGCATCTAAGTGTTGCGTAGACAAAACTATAGAAGTAATTCCCACAGGAACACCACGTTCATAGCGCACTGATAACTGCGATTTAGCATCTGGACCCAGAATCGGTTCAACACCTGATTTACGCACCTCAGCCAAACGCATCAAAATGGCATGACTATACTGTATGGGCGCCGGCATTAAATCAGACGTTTCATCCGTCGCGTAGCCGAACATTATACCCTGATCGCCTGCACCCTCTTCCTTATCACCATCTGCGTTAACTCCCTGAGCAATATGCGCAGATTGCTCGTGAAGCAAATTTGTTATTTCGACAGTTTCATGATGAAATTTTTTCTGTTCATATCCAATGTCTTTAATACAAGCCCTTACAATTTCATCAATCCGACCCATTTGCTTTGACAACAAATTTTTATCAGAAAGGCCAACTTCTCCACCGACCACTACTCTGTTAGTAGTAGCAAAAGTTTCACAAGCCACTCTGGCCTCTGGCTCCAATGCTATAAAGGCATCTAAAACAGCATCGGATATTCTATCGCAAACTTTATCCGGGTGTCCTTCAGATACAGACTCTGAAGTAAAAATGTAAGATTCACGAGACAAGATTTCTGCTCCGATAATTAAAACTCACGCGTCAGGAAGCCGTTGCGTGCAATACTTTGGTTAATCATTAAAATTACAAGGGTCAATAGTATCTTTTATGAATTAAGTGCAGAAGCAAGAGAGATAAAATCATTATAAAAAAAATACTATCACCCCAATTATAGTAAATCGTAGGCTGGAACGCCTTTGGTAGACCTAATTCCAGTGACCCTTCGGTTTCCAAGGGCAGACTGTCAACGATTGTTCCATTTGCGGAAATGACTGCAGAGATTCCTGTATTGGCTGATCTTGCGACTGGCAAACCAGTTTCAATAGCTCTCATTTTTAATATCTGAAGATGTTGGTATGGACCAGAAAAACGACCAAACCATGCATCGTTTGTAATTTGAAGAATAAAATCAGGGCGACCAGGAGTTGCTCTTAAAAAACTGGAGAAAATAGCTTCATAACAGATTACGGGTTGGAAACGTAAATCAGTCTCAACTTCAATTAAGTAAGGGCCATTACCTCTAGTGAAGCTCGAGCCATAGGAATTAACCATAGCTCTAAGACCGAATTTACTAAGAATATCGGACAATGGCAAATACTCTCCAAATGGAACAAGAATTGACTTGTCATATATTAACTGTTTCTCACCACCTTTTTGTAAGACAAGCGAATTACGCAAATTATCATTTTCATCAAAGCGAAGAGCCCCAAATGCTACTGGCATTCCAGAAGAAGCCTTATCAATCGCCCCTAACAGTTCATCAGCAAAATTTAGTGGTTGATAAATTGCACTTTCTGGCCAAACTACCAGATCAACTTTATTTGCTGCCACTGTGGCATTTATCATTCGATCAAAAAAAACTGGTGCGAAATTTTCATCCCATTTTTTACTCTGAGGTGCGTTTGGTTGCACGAGTAAAATCATTTTATCAGTGAATAGGACTTGCTGGTTTTGCCGCTGCCATCCCCAAAAAAATAATGACGAAAGAACAAGCATTACAATAAAAATTGCTGGGAATTTTTTAGTCTCAATTAAATAGACTAAATACATCGCGACTGTAAAAACAAAAACCCCGAAACCAAAAGGACCGAAAATCGCCAGTAGCTGACCCAAAGGAGAGCTCACAAATAAGGATGCGATCGTACCCCATGGAAAACCCGTTAAAAAAAAGGATCTAAAGTACTCTGCAGTAGCGACTCCCAGCAATAGTGCCCACCGTGCACCCAAAGAAGCGAAAATGAAACTAAAAATATACCAAAATAATGACATTACTATGGAAATAAAAAAAATCGCAAACGGAGCTATCCAAGCGTGAGAAATAAAGTCGATTAAAAAAGGCTCTACAATCCAGTTTAAAGTTAGGATAAAATAACCCATACCTAAAAAAAATGTAAAAAGTGCTATCTTGTACTTATCTCTTTGTTTTGCAATTCCCAAAATACTTAAAAAAATAGCTGCAAAACTCAGGAACCAGAGATTAAGAGGTGCGTGACCTAAGGATAACAAGGCTCCAAAACCTACAGGTTTTAGGTAAACCAAGTATTTCGAGATCAACCTAACATCCTATTCGGCTGCTTTAACCAAAGCTTTCAAACGCAGCCTAACACGTTTAATTCGTCTTGGATCAGCATCAATAATTTCGAATTCAAGCCCTTGCGGATGCTGGACTACCTCTCCTCTAACGGGAACTCTACCCGCGAGAACAAACACCAAACCACCAAGAGAGTCTACTTCCTCGGCATCTATATCTGGACCCTGTGTGAAATCTATCCCAAGTTCAGGACCAAGCTCATCAAGCGAGGCCCGAGCCAAAGCCACTATCGTATTATCGCTTTCCCAAGCCCACATTTGTCCTTCATCAATATCATGCTCGTCCTCAATTTCCCCTATAACCTGCTCAATTAAGTCTTCAATTGTCACAAGGCCATCAACACCACCATATTCGTCAATTACTAGAGCCAAATGACGTCTATCTGATTGCATTTTTGTTAAAAGAACACCTATAGTCATTGATGCTGGCACGTAGAGTAGCGGGCGGAGAATATCTTTTATTTTAAAAGTATTTTTGCTAGCAAACGCATATCTTAACGTGAAATCTTTGAGATGGACCATCCCAATTGGATTATCCAGAGTCCCTTCGAAAACAGGAAGTCTTGTTAGGCCGCTCTCTCTGAAAACACTTACAAGCTCAGACTTTTTTATATCCGCGCTAACAGATACAATTTCAGCCTTGGGAATGGCAACGTCTTCAACACAAAGTCTGCGCAGATTAAACATGCCATGAGACTCCGTTGAAATCTTATTTTCTTGTATTTCATCGTTTTCTTTCGAACTATTATCAGTACTTTTTCTACTAAATAGCCTCGATAACTTTTCACTGAAGTTAAAGTTTTTTTCACTTTTTAAAGGCGCGCTGTGCGCGGCTGTAGATGATCCGTCGTTATCTTCCATTTCCGAGTCCAAAAGTTATAGACTATATTTTGTCTATGTTTGAGTATGGGGTTTTAAGCTCAAATTTCCAAGTATTTGGCGTTCTAAATCCTCCATGAGCGTTGCATCTGGGTCACTAGAATGATCATAACCCAACAAATGCAGAATACCATGTATTATCAGATGCTGCACATAAAATGCAAAATTTGTTTTGGCTTGATCAGCTTCTTCTAAACAAGTTTCGTAAGACAAAGCAATATCTCCGAGCTCAGCGTCCAGTGCTGGGTCGAGCCGTTTTGGGTGATTGCCCTCTACACACGCCAATCGCTCTCTTGATGGCCAAGATAATACGTTAGTTGAAGTGTCTTTACTGCGAAAAGTGTGGTTCAATTCCCTCATTTTTTTGTCACTGCATCCTAAAACTGAGACAAAATAATCACTTTGTGAATATCCAAGTTCAATCAGTGTTTGATAAAAAGCGTTTCCAACTAGCTCTTCTAAGTTTATGCTGGCCCATCGATTATCTTCAACTAAGATCTCTACGTTTGTCATTAGACTGACTTATTCTTGCTACTTGCTATTTCTATTTTCGTAAGCCTCAATAATTTTTGCTACCAACGGATGTCTTACAACATCCTTTGATGTGAAATAATTAAACCCGATCTGTGAGACGGTAGCCAATAAGCTTTCTGCATCGAGCAGACCGGATCTAACTCCATTGGGCAAATCAATCTGCGATCTATCCCCAGTGATGACCATGCGAGAGCCCTCACCCAACCTAGTTAAAAACATTTTCATTTGTATAGAAGTAGCATTTTGAGCTTCATCCAACACAATATAGGAATGGGCTAATGTCCTACCACGCATAAAAGCTAAAGGTGCAATTTCAATCGTTTTTTCTTCTATTAGCTTGGCAAGCTGCTTCGCAGGCAGAAAATCATTTAAGGCATCGTAAAGCGGTTGCATATATGGATCTACCTTATCTTTCATATCACCGGGTAGATATCCGAGCTTTTCGCCTGCTTCAACTGCTGGCCGACTTAGTATAATTTTGTCAACTTCCCCTGCAATGAATTTTGAAACTCCAACTGCAACGGCTAAATAAGTTTTGCCGGTACCAGCGGGACCTATGCCAAATGCTAACTCATTATTAGTCAAAGATTTAACAAATAAGCGTTGAGCCTCTGTGCGAGGTTCAACTGTTTTCTTACGAGTTCTTATCTCGAATAGTCCGTTCGAAAACATTTCCATTTGATCAGTTGACTCATTCACGCCATCAAGAATAAGTCTTATTTCACGATCAATGTCAGAATACTCAAGTGACTTACCACTTTCCAACCTTTGATATAGTGAATTGAGCACCTTAGCCGAGGTTTCTGTTGACGATTTATCGCCAATTAGGTCAAGTACATTTCCTCTACGCACTATCTGTATTGCGAGTTTATTTTCTAATTCAGCCAGGTTTCGATCGAACTCCCCACAAAGATCAATAAGGAGTTTATTATCTTCAAATTCTAATTGGTTAGATTTATCAAGTTTTTCTTTACCACCATCAGTTTGGGTCAAAACACCGTGGGCCAATCAGAACTCCTTTACTTATTACAACACCTATGGTTGCAAGCTTGTGCTCAAAATACAAGAACTTGTTTAAATAATATCTGTTTAGTGAAATAGGAAAGAATAGTAAAATTACAAGACGAAGTTTGGTGCATTGTCCAATCAAACAATAATTATATGAATTTTCCTTCAAGTGAGTTTGTATTACTCTTGATGATTAAGACGTCTTCCACGCGGCCAACTTTGCGTTGATCGCCCAAGACGTGTACCGCATGCAGATAATCGGATTTCCCCACAACTTGACCACTTTGGCGTCCGGTTTTTTCGAATAGCACCCGGACAGTTCGCCCAACCATATCCTGTTGAAAGGTCTTTTGCTGCTGACCCAAAAGCTTTTGTAACTCTTGCAAGCGAATATTTTTAATTTCCTCAGGGACCTGTTTACGCTCTGCTGCAGGTGTTCCAGGTCTTACGGAATATTTAAATGAATACGACTGCCCATACCCAACCGTACGAATTAAGTCCAAAGTCTCTGAAAAATCGCCGTCAGTTTCTTCTGGAAACCCTACAATAAAATCACCTGATATTAGTATATCAGGACGGGCTTTCCTAATGCTACTAATTAAATCGATATATGCTTCAGCAGTATGCGAGCGGTTCATCCTTTTTAGAATTTTATTTGATCCAGATTGCACAGGCAAATGAAGATATGGCATAAGTTTTGGACAATTAGCATGAGCCTCTATCAGATCGTCTGTCATGTCGTTAGGATGGCTCGTTGTATATCGAATTCTTTCTAAACCATCAATTTTCTCAAGCTTCCAAATAAGCTTCGCCAGCGTAAATTGTGTGCCGACTTCTACGGCTCCATGGTAGGCGTTTACATTTTGGCCTAGGAGCGTAATTTCTTTTACGCCTTTGTCGACTAACGAGCGCGCTTCTGAAACGACTTTTTCAACGGGACGTGACACCTCTGCACCTCTGGTGTACGGAACGACGCAGAATGCGCAGAATTTGTCGCAGCCTTCCTGTATAGTTAAAAATGCAGCTGGCGCTCGTTTGATATCTGTTCTTTTTGCCAGATAGTCGAATTTGTCTTCTGTTGGAAAATCAATTTCAACTTTCTTTTCTCCATTCTTTATTTGTCGCTCTAGCAAAGGTAATTTATGGTAGCTCTGGGGGCCGACGACTAAATCGACCAGTGGCTGCCTTCGAATAATTTCTTCTCCTTCTGCTTGGGCAACGCACCCAACAACCCCAATTTTCAGATTAGGATTCTCTGATTTTAAATTTTTAAACCTTCCCAATTCAGAATAAACCTTTTCCGCTGCTTTTTCTCTGATGTGGCAAGTGTTAAGTAAAATCATATCTGCATCTTCGACACTATCTGTAGGAACATATCCCTCCGTTTGTAACGATTCCGACATTCGTTCGGTATCATAAACGTTCATCTGACAACCGTAGGTTTTTACGAAGAGCTTCTTTCGATTCTGCATTTTATGTTCTTTCAACTTCAGCGGTTTCTTCTTCGCTATATCATGTTCAATTAGAGTTGCAATCTTCTCATGACGTGAAAAATGCCAAACAATTTTAGTCCACTAATACTAAACATTATCTGCTTGAGGCATTCCAAGCACATGGTACCCGCCATCAACATATAAAACTTCACCCGTAGTATAGGCGCCAGCATCCGAAGCTAGATAAACTGCAGTACCGCCCACCGCGTCTAAAGTTGCATTGGAGCGCAGAGGAGAGTTGACCTCAGTGTGTTTAAAAGTTCTTCTTGCTCCACCTATTGCCGCCCCAGCGAGAGTTCTCATTGGCCCAGGGGAAATTGCATTTACTCTAATACCACTCGGCCCAAGATCATTAGCAAGGTATCTTGTTGTCGCCTCAAGAGCAGCCTTAGCAACACCCATAACATTATAGAACGGAGTAACTCGATTTGAGCCTTGGTAAGTCAAAGTTAATACTGTGCCACCTTTTTCCATCATTAAGGGGTATGCCCTTCGAGCAACCTCAATTAATGAGTAACTAGAAATATCCAGAGTATTTTTAAAATTTTCACGTGAAGTATTTAAAAAGCGACCTGTTAATTCATTTTTATCAGAGTAAGCAATCGCATGAACTATGAAATCTAATGAATTCCAGTGGCCCGATAAACTGTCAAAAGTAGTTTCGAAAGAGGCGTCATCTGCTACGTCTAGCTCAAACAATAAATCTGACCCAACCGAAGCTGCAAGAGGTGCGAGTCGAGATCCAAATGCTTCACCTTGATAAGTGAATGCCAATTCGGCCCCCTCACCTGACATAGATTTTGCTATTCCCCAAGCTATTGAGCGCTCGTTTGCAACACCCATTATTAAACCACGTTTACCTTGAAGCTGCCCCGTCATTTTAACCCAGTCCGATTATCCATAAAATTTAGATAGAAGCATAGACCCATTTGTACCACCAAATCCAAAGCTATTTGTCATAATGGTGTCATGCGAGACCCCTTCGACTAATTCACAAGCAATCTCGCTAGGCTTGATAGCGGCATCAAGTTCCTGAATATTGATGGATGGTGCAATAAAATTATTCTTTAACATTAATAAACAATAAATGGCCTCTTGGGCTCCAGTAGCTCCCTGCGAATGACCTGTCATAGACTTAGTAGAGCTGATTAAAGGCATATTTTTATTTTCAAAAACCCGACGCACTGCCTCAACTTCTCCTACATCTCCAACAGGGGTAGAAGTCCCATGTGCATTTATATAAGAAATATCACGGCCTTCTGGTAGGGTGCCCAATGCAAGACGCATCGCGCGCTCACCCCCTTCACCCGAGGGTGCGACCATGTCATGTCCATCAGACGTCGCTCCAAATCCTGTTACTTCAGCGTAAATGTCTGCACCACGGGCTTTAGCGTGTTCCAATTCTTCAAGCACGACCATACCTCCACCACCAGATATAACAAAACCATCCCGGTTTGTATCAAAAGCACGTGATGCCTGCTGAGGCGTGTCATTGAAATTTGAAGACATAGCTCCCATTGCATCAAAAAGACAGGAAAGCGTCCAGTCCAATTCCTCTCCTCCTCCAGCGAACATTATATCCTGTTTATTCATCAAAATTTGATCTGCCGCGTTTCCGATACAATGCAGCGACGTAGAACATGCGGATGTTATTGAATAGTTAACTCCCTTTATCTTGAACGCAGTAGCTAAATTTGCCGAAATAGTTGATGACATACATTTCGGAACAGCAAATGGTCCAATTCTCTTTGGGCTTGAGTTTTTTAAAACAGTTTGATGCGCGGCTAACATCGCGGATGTTGATGGGCCTCCTGAGCCAGCCACCAAGCCTGTTCTAGTATTAGATACTTCTTCTTCCTTTAAACCAGCGTCCGTTATCGCTTGCTCCATGGCTATATGAGAGTAAGCAGCCCCCAGGCCCATGAAACGAAGAGCACGTTTATCAATATATTC
>CENJ01028333.1_pt1 | contig 16003 bp, 12 predicted proteins | sample 356161 | NCBI WGS metagenome assembly CENJ01 (sample SAMEA2619531, study PRJEB7988) | marine metagenome | biome: marine biome (ENVO:00000447); feature: surface water layer (ENVO:00002042); material: "saline water (ENVO:00002010), including plankton (ENVO:xxxxxxxx)" | depth 5 m
GGAGATTAGTATTGGAAGGACCGTATTCATTTTCCCTTTCACAATTGTAGAACATACTTCCGTCAAAAACAACGGACTCTTGGACATACCCTTTTAGCACCATTAAATACATTGCTGCTGCTGCTGTTGTAGCGTTTGCTCCTAGCTTTGCTGGTGATTCTGCACCTTCAGATACTTGCTCATTATAGTCACCAAGGGCTATTTGCAAAAGCGCCGATCGACCCGTGCCAGTAAAACCTAATTCTTCAGCATGTGTTTGTGCAAAGTACTCGGCAGTACCTTCAATTAACCATTTGGAATTAGAATCATCGTTTGCTTCCTCCAAATCTCTACAACTATCACTCTCTAGGTCTTGCTGAAAAGCATGATATAATTCATGAATAATCACCTTTTTAAAGTCAACAACCCCCATTGAAGGTGGTGCTGCAATCATTACCAAACGAGCAGATTCTGTAACCCCAAAATGAGAGGAGAGATCCGCCCCTCCTTCGACATAGACCATATATTCCTCAACTACATCACTGAGATAGGCGCTGGGTATGTCCGTGTTTGTAGTAAACCACTCGGTAAGTTTAGTTCTAATAGCAGATATAGCATTAGCATCAAGGATTGTTTCAAATGTGTTGAATCCTGCATCCCAATTTCCACCATCAGAAACATAATCTCCAATGGGATAAATGATTGTTAAAATTTCTGCATTTCTCGAATTCATTTTTGCCGCTGAAGTGCTGTAAATATTTTCTATCTCTGTTTGTGAAACTTCTTTAACATCAATAGGATAATGTAATTCAAATTTATCCAGAGCACTGACAGGGTCCAGGGTGAAATTTGCCACTAAAGTAAGATCGGCACTAACAGTTAGATTCAACGAAGTTTGTGTTGATTCACTGCCTGTCCATCCAGCAAAAGTATATCCATCATTTGCCGAAGCTGTGATGGTAATTTCCGTTCCTGCAGCATAGGTACCTCCAGAAGAAGAAACAGATCCACCCTCACTGGCAGTCGAGTTTACTGAGTATTGTACAGTGTTTTCTACAAAATTTGCTGTCAATGTAAGGTTGGCATCTGCCGTTATGACCAATGTGGCTTGGGATGAATCGCTACCGGTCCAACCAGAAAAAGTATATCCATCACTTGCCGAAGCGGTAATTGTAACTTCGGTACCTTCAGTAAAGGTACCACCAACGGAGGAAACAGTTCCTCCGGTGCCAGCAGATACAGTCAATGTGTATTTCGTTGCAATATTCGTATCAATATTTTCTTGATTGTCTTCAGAGGTACAACCCCATATAAATAACGCTGATAACAAGAATTTTGGCAATGTGGTAATCAACTTTTTCATAGAATAGTTTGTGTTTTATGGTAATGTATGATATTAATTTTGATGAGCATATATTTATATAGTCAATAAAAGTTTTTTTTTAATTTATTGAACTTTCCCACACTTATTAAGATAGACATATCATGAAATACTATTGGTTTAGGGAAATAGTTGTCATTGTGTTTAAATATGATTGATAGTTCTACTATTTTAGATAAAAAATATTCCTTTTGTATAAAATCTTTACAGCAAGCGATTTTGTATATGAGCTTAAAAAAAATATTTTTAAGTGCAATCACGCTGTGCAGTTGTTTATTACAGAATTTGAGTTGTTAGCACTCTCCAACGAGATTATTGATCTTTTACCAACGGAAAAGACGATCGATATTGTGATATCCTCCGTTAGTCAAAAAAAATCACTGCGTTTGGTAAATCTTTTCAACAGGATTGTTCAGTCTGGAGGCAGTGTTTATTGGAATGAAAATCACGAATTGTATCAAAACGGGGTTCATTTTATGATTTTGGATAAAACTTTTGTAATTAATAAGTCCGATTATTACGCAGGAGAGTCTTCGGAGGAGAAAATCAAGTATTTAAACAATCTTTTTGACAATTTTCGTGTCAGTTCTAACGAAATAAAACTCATTACAGGTCAAATTTCCATAAAGCTGGAAGCCGAAAAAACTTTTGTCGAAAGAAATAAATACGTAAAATTACGGTGGGAGGTAGAAAACGCTCATCGTGTTTCGTTTGAAAACAGCGCCGAAGAATTGGATCACACAGGCGAGATGGAAATCTTGATAAAAAACGACACGATTGTAAAATTAGAGGCAGAAAATAGGGAAAAAAAGCTGTCAAAGCAATTGATCATAAAAGTCTATAAAAGCAATGCTGTTGAAATTACCGTAGAAGCGATGGACAACACGATAAAAGAGTACCTGGTTTTAAAAGGTGGAGGGTTTCAAAATGAAGAGTATTATGCTTTTCAAGGACAGAAAATAAGACTTTCTTGGAGTATTGACACCATGGGCAAATTCAGTGAGAAGGTCATTGGTGACCTGCCGTTAGAAGGCGATTATTTCTTTTTTTTAACCCATCAAACAATTTTTGAATTCACCTACGATTCCTTATACGGAACACAAAAAAACAAGATTGTAATCAATCCGGCCCCAGAAGAATTAGAGGAGCATGAAAAAATTGAAAAGAAACAAAAGAAAACTCTTTTCGGTTTAGTAAAAGATTTTAGTAGATTTAAAAAAAAAAGAAAACATAATTAAAACATTGTTTACTATATTAATACCAGGATAGAATTTTGTAGGTCATGGGGACAAATGAAGTAAGTTTTTTGGGTAGATTCTTCTTGAGATGTTCAGGAGCTAGCGTTGAAATTATCAACAGATGTCCAGAGTTTGAGAGAATAAAATACACGAGTATTGGGGTGACTATTTTTTTCACCGCTCTATTGGCTTTTATTTCATCTTTTTACGGCTTGTCTCAAATATTCAACTCTTACTTTATAGTCTTACCACTGGCTGTCTTTTGGGGACTCATAATTTTTAATTTAGATCGATATATTGTGCAAAGTCTTAGAGCGGGGGATTCAAAATACCAGAATCTTATCATTTCAGTCCCGCGATTGATCTTAGCAATATTGGTTGCCATCATTATCTCAAAACCCCTTGAGGTGAAATTGTTTGAAGATGAAATAAATGCCTATTTAGTTCAGGAAAATATCGATCGTATTTCTACTATCGACAAAAAATACAAAAGTGATCTATTGCGTTTGAGTGAACAAAAAGCCGGATATGAATCCGCCTTTGAAGAAAAATTAAAACTGCGAGAGAAATACTATGATGACTACAGGTGTGAGTGCAATGGTACCTGCGGGACTGGCCTTAGAGGAAGAGGTAGGGAATGCGAGGAGCGCAAAGTAAAATACGATCTTTTTTCTGCTGAAGTAGAACTTGAACGTAAAAAAATGGATGATCTATTGGGTCGGATACTCCAAAAAGAAACCGAATTGTGGAATCGCGTCAATTCAGAAAAAGAAACACTGCAAGCCGCTACGAATATGGGTTTTTTTGATAAAGTTGGTGCTTTAGGTGAGGTAGGGAATATGGCATCTGTCTTTATCATGATGATTTTTATTTTGATAGAGACAGCTCCTCTGCTCACAAAGTTATTGTCCAAAAAAGGGCCTTATGACAACCTAATCATGCAGACAGAATTTGAATTTGAAACCAACTTTTTAAAAGTGAAAGATTTTAATCTAAACCAAAGAGAAAAAAATAGAGACCTCAACAAAATCTCAACGGATTTAGAGAAAAAATCCATGGAGTCGGAATTGAAAAATTCTATGAGGGAAAAAGCATTGAAGCGATACGAAGACATAAGAAAAGATCAGGATTCATTTTCAAGCAATTAGTAAATTAGGATGTCCAAGGAAATTATATTTTTTGCCGTTATACTATTAATCACCTCCTGCGGGTCCAGCATGAAGTCATTAGAGTCTATAGTGGCACCGAATCTCAAAGTAGACCCGAGGCTTGAGGCGGGATTAGAATATGCCAGTTCTGTTCTTGAAAATGATTCTGTTATCCAAATCGTTGCGCCCAATGGAAAAGCAATACCGATGAATGCTTCGGTTTTGGACAGCTTGTATAGTGTTCTGATGGATGAAAAGGAGCTGGTTATGGACATTGCCTATAAACCATATTACGATTTGTTGCTGACAAAAAATCTCACAGATACTACCTACTTGACCAATATTTATGCCAGAACCCCAAAGGACGGCTCTCCTTTGAGTTATGAATTTGATGTTAAGAAAAATGATATTATTACTTATACAGTAGAAAATAAAAAGGGCTTTAGGGTCGATGAAATATCAATAATGGAGGGGGGTAGTTATCGAATGGTAAACCAAAAGCTGAAAACGAAGCAAACCTATGCCGGTAACATCAGAATAATGGATGACAATTCGCTGACATTAAACATCATTAATGACGGTTTTTTTAAAAACAAAGGTTTTTTTGGATCCAATGTAAAAATTCAATTGAAAAAAGTATCCCCTTTTAATATTAAATACGAAGAAGTGATGGACAGTGTTCCTGTAACTACAAAATCGATAGAGATTATTGTGGATACGATTTACAAGGCTAATTATGAGAATAATTTAAAATTAACCCCCATACTGGATATAACGAGTAAGGAAAGATTGATCATTCCTATCAATGTAAGTGAGGAAGACATGTATCTGGTGGGATGGGGATACTGGGTTGGTTTGAATAATTTTAATTCACTGGATTGGGCAAGCAATCAGGATAATGATATGATTAATTATGCAAAGCAAGAATTGTTTTATGAGGATTCAAATTTGTCTATGCAATCCTCTGAAAACGAAAATATTAAGCTGAGGATAAGCAATATAAGTTTAGACAGCCGTACACTTAATTATTCAACCAATTACGCTTTTTACAAGACTGATCATACTATTGAAAAGCCAGACAGGAGGGCAGAGATCATTCTTGAAAATTTATCAACGATAAATTCTTTTAGGATTCAATTGGGCTCTGTAGCTGTTTTCTTTAAAGAACGACAGGTTGAACTGGAGAGAGAGGAATACGAAATCAAAAATTTAATCAAACTTACTTTAGAAGAAGAATGAAAAGTATTTCCAAGATTTTTTTCGTTTTTATGATTTTGATTTCATTTTCTTCATTAGAATCGTGTACTTACATTAAAAAAGTAGATTCTGGAATTAGGAAAGCTTTTGGATCTGTTAACAGATTTCAACGTCAAAAGAAATTGTATTCAAAAAGACTTGGAATAGATCAAAATAAAAATTCTGATGAGCAGGGCGAAGGTGACGATGACAGAATGGTCAGAAACCCAATCCAGCAAAAGAACATGATCAATGATTATGGATATTTGTTTGAGGGAATCAATGGTTATAATCCTGGGGTTATTGTCAATTATAGTAATAAAGACAGCACCTCAAATGTTTTTGAAATAGAAAACGAAAAATACAAAACCATACAACCTGGTAGAGAAGTTTTTGGTTGGCATCCCTATTGGATGGGAAACAGTTGGAAAAATTATCCTTTTGAGTTGTTGTCGACCATTTCTTACTTTTCTTATAATATAAACCCAAGGACTGGATTGAGTTTAAATCCTGCTCAGGTTGAAGAATGGAAAACAACTGCATTGATAGATTCAGCAAAGGTCAAAAACACGCGAGTGCTCCTCACCGTTTCCCTACAAGGAAAGACCAACCAAGACCAGTTTTTGGCCAATGAGTTATTGTGGAATAATTTATATCAAGACGTATCCAAACTCATATTGGAGCGCGATGCAGACGGTGTTGATCTAAATTTCGAAGACCTTCCTTTTGGGCTTAAAAGTGAATTCACTGATTTTGTGGATGGATTCAACCAATACTTAACCCAACAGTTCCAAAACAACAATAAGGAGAACCCTTTTATATCATTGACTTTACCTGCCCACAAAGACAGAGCGCATTTTGATATCAAAAGATTGGATGCCTTTATCGATTTGTTCATTATAATGGGCTATGATTACAATGGAACAAGTTCTCCCGACGCAGTGTCACCCCTCCAGTCGGAAGGAGTATTCAGTTTAAAAAATACTGTGGAATATTTCAAAGATAATAATATAAATGACGATAAGACCATACTCGCATTGCCCTATTACGGTATACTGTGGAATATTAAGCCCTTAGGAGAAGATGATTTTAAAGCCAGTATAGAGCGCAAATTGACATATAGCGAAATAAAAAATAACTTTTTAGAAAATAAAGAGGTTGTCGCTGAGGTAGAATTAGATCCAATTTCAATGAGTAAAATATACAGGGCAGCATTTGATGATAATTCCATAAAGGAAATTCATTACGACGATGCTTTTACCCTGTCAAAAAAGTATGATTATGCCATGAATAATAATTTTCAAGGCGTCGGAATTTGGGCCTTGGGTTATGACAACGGCAATGATGAACTCTGGAATTTAATAGAAAATTATTTCTCGACCGACATAGCTGTATTCAGTGATCCTATTACCGAGGTAAACGGATTCCCCATTAGATTTGCTGAACGATTAGTGCTTCAAAAAGATGTGTTTATTGCCATCATCATATTTTTTGTATTGGCTTTGGTGACTGCCTTTGTGCTGATCTTGTCAGATTGGAGAATTAGAGATTCAATTATCAAAAACTCGATCAATCAGTTGATTGTAATTTTTATCGGTTTTGTATTGTTGATTCCCTTGGTTGTTTTTGTAAGAGAAATTTTAGACAAGGCAGGCTTTTTTATTAAGTCTGGTTGGGAAATTTACATTGGATTTTTTGTCGGACTTCTGGTCTTTTTTGTCTCCTCTAAATTTAAGTGGAATAACACCTCAGAGAAACCATAAAAATCATACAATGAAAACAATTATTTTAAGGGAATTATTTTGGTTGGTGTTGAGCTTTGTTCTTTCGTTGGTCTTAGCTTTCTTTTTTTTAGAAATATTAAATTTGACTTCATCAGCAAGAAGTCTTCAAAGAGTAGAGCAAATATTTTCAGTCCAATTGTATCTGATTGGTTGTGTGGTATCGTTCCTATCAATCTATATCGTTAGAATCATTGTGATTGCAATTAAATGGTTGGTTCAAAAATAGAATATGATTCATAATATTATTACTTCCATTGCCGCCAGAGCAAATCAGTACATCAAAAATAAACTGTTAATTGATGAGGATATCGTCATCGTAAGAAGTTTGGTTGACATTAAGGGAAACTTAAATCAGGGCATTGAAAATAAAATAACGGTATTTCTCTTGAGTATAGAGGAGGAAAAACTGGCTAAAAACACCGCAGCCCTTAACGCGATTAGCAATCCTACAATAAATGTAAATATCAATATCATGTTTGCTTCATATTTCACTGACGTAAACTACGTGGAATCATTGCGACATGTCTCTTTAATTATTGATTTTTTTCAGAGGAATCCTATTTTTAATCATTCCAATACTCCAGGTTTACCCATCAGTGTACCCCGGCTTCATGCAGAGATATACAATTTGAATATGCCTGATACTATGCGCCTATGGGGCGCTATTGGAACAAAATATATTCCTTCATGTGCCTACAGAATCAAACAGATTATTTTTGATTCAGATACAATTATAGAGGATATACCAGCTGTAATGGGAAATAATACTACAGAATGAGGGTGCTATGAACGGTATGTACAATCAAATCAATTACACCTCAAATTACAAGAAAATTATTGAGGTTGAAGTGAACCACGATTATTTTAAAGACAACAAGTGCATTTCATTCATATTTAGACCAACCGGTGAAACCCTTTCTCTTTTAAAGAACTACGGTATTTTATTTAAAAAAACAAAAAGTGGTTTTGTGTTGATTAGTGGAGCTGACCTCAGATTTTCTAGCGCAGCTTTCAATGGACCCATTGAAGTTGAATTTTCCATTAGTAATAACGACCCTGTATTTACAAACTATTCCGATATCACCCCTTTGGCTGGAGAAGGGTTTTTGTTTCAAAATGGTTTTGATACAAATACACTCCACCCAGAAGAATACGTAGATACTTCCGTACTTGTTCCCTACAAGAGTGATCAAATTATAGGAGGCAGCATCAAAATCAACTTCAATCAAAACAATGAGTTTTTTGGAGAAGGATCAGAAAATTCAAATGCTGTTGGAGAGAAGTACAGCATTAATTTTAAATCGAGAGAGGTAGTTGTTCGATATAATTTTTACAGCGCAAAAGAAAATATTGATTTCTCCAACTATTTTATTGCTGATGAAGAAAATTCATTTAAGAATAATACCATTGAGCAGAGAAACTTATCGAATGGACAAGCAGTTTTTTGTATTCAGCACCCAACCCCAGTAAAACTCTCACAGTTCTATGAAAAATCTCTTTTTTTAAAAAAAGACGATGGGTTTTTAAACACTTTTTCTATCCAATTGCCCCAACCCCAACTAAAAAATGTGTCATTTGATAAAAATGATGGGAAATATTATGCTGATCTATTTGTTTCATTGGATTAATTGGCTAAATTTATTTTAATATAACTATATCTAATTTTAAAACTCAATTATGGCTTCTAATTTAGCAACTCCAGGAGTTTATGTTGAAGAAAAAAGTTCGTTTGGAACATCAGTAGTTCCTGTGCCAACGGCGGTACCTGCTTTTGTGGGTTACACAGAAAAAGCATTAAGAGGATCAAAATCTTTAACCAATAAACCAACCAGAATTTCAAATTTTGGTGAATTTGTAGAATTATTTGGTGGTGCACCATCTACACTTTTCACCATTACTCCCCCAGCAAAAAAGACTAAACCCAAGGCAGATGCGGATGCTCCTGCTCCTGAAACCGCTTCTGATCCCGATGACTACACCTTGGAAATGGATGCAGCAACGCGTTATTTAATGTACGATTCCATCAGGTTTTATTTTGTTAACGGTGGATCAGACTGTTACATTGTATCCGTGGGCGGTTATTCCGATGCAATTTCTGCCAAAGATTTGAATAATGTTGCAACAGGAGGCGGAATAGCAGCTTTAGAAAAGTTTACAGAACCAACTATTTTAGCGGTTCCGGAAGCAATCCTTCTTTCTGAAGCAGACTGTTACTCTATCCAAGCAGCAATGCTTCAGCATTGCGGATACAAAATGCAAAACCGTTTTGCCGTGCTTGATGTTTACGGTGGAAACGCAGAAAGAACTTTTGACAACAACGATGTAGTTGATAAATTTCGAGAAGGAGTCGGTTCCAACTTCCTTTCTTGGGGAGCTGCCTACTACCCATTGCTCAACACAACCATCGTCTCTTCTTCAGAAATTGACTTTACAAGAATCAAAAACCCTAAGGGCCTTGTTGATGTTTTGAACACCGAAGTTGATGAAAGTGTTGCTGCCGATAATATTTCCTCCGCAAGAGCGCAAGGGATAAAAGCTGAAATCGCAAAAATTGCTACGACTACAGATGCCGATTTAATCAAGTCTCTTCAGGCTACCTTGACTGTAATCAGCCCAAAACTCAATGCAATTTTGACCGATATTGCTGATGAATTGAATACACTTCCACCCAGTCCTGCAATGGCAGGTTTATACTGTATGGTAGATAATTCTGTAAACGTTGCTAAATCGCCAGCGAATTTGAGTTTGGGTTCGGTAATATCACCTTCTGTCAATATCAACAACGAAAATCAAGAAGATTTGAACTTACCATTGAATGGTAAAGCAGTAAATGCAATCCGAAGTTTTACTGGAAAAGGAACCTTGGTATGGGGTGCCCGTACCTTGGAGGGTAACTCAAAAGACTACCGTTATATAAGTGTAAGAAGAACCATGACATTCATAGAGCAAAGCATCAAAATTGCTGCTGAATCTTATGTGTTCTCTCCAAACAACGCCACTACTTGGTCGAGTCTTCGTGCTACTGTTTACAATTTCCTAAACAACCAATGGTCATCAGGAATCCTTGTTGGTTCCACACCACAAGATGCTTTCGAAATTGAAATCGGATTAGGGTCTACAATGACTTCTACTGATATACTGGATGGGATCCTTAAAATGACCATTAAGGTGGCCATCGTAAGGCCAGCTGAATTCATTGTAATCACCTTTGAACAACAGCAACAAAAATCATAAATTAATTTAAAATATATACATTATGGCAACACCAACCGCAGGAACCGGAGCAGAACAAGATCAATATTGGCCACTACCAAAGTTCTATTTCTCTGTAGATATAGGTGAATATACTGATCTACCATTCCAAGAAGTCAGTGGTTTAGATATAGAAACTGAGGCAATTGAGTACCGACATGGAAACAGTCCAGGGATGAGTCCTATCAAAATGCCAGGGATGTTCAAATTCTCTGACGTTACCCTTAAAAAAGGAGTTTTCTCTACAGATAATGATTTCTATGATTGGATCTCTTCGATTTCATTAAACACTTTTGAAAGAGTTACCGTTGTGGTGAAATTATTAGATGAAAACGGAACTCCAGCAGTGACCTGGACACTCCTGAATGCATTCCCACTGAAAGTGACACCCACCGATATGAACTCTCAGTCTTCAGAGGCAGGAATTGAAACAATTGTATTTGCTCACGAAGGATTGACCGCTACAGTGGACTAAAATTCTTAAGGTGATAATTGATGCGCTCAATAGCTCTGTTTGTTTCAGACTTATTGAGCGTTTTCTTTTCCATATAAAGTATTCGCCACTTTTTTGCCTCCCCGATACTGTTCAAGTAGCTACTATCTGTAATGCTCAATATGGTTTTTTCAGCAAATTTTATTAAATAATACAAGTCGTTGTAATCTTTAAAATTCAATAATAAGTTTTTGTGTTCAATGTTTTTAAGACTTTTAATAAGAGACTTATCATCTGTAGATTTTACTCCTTTCCCTAGGACGAGAATAACTTTAAATTTTTTCTGATTCAATACCGTGTCAATCATTTTTATAATGGCTGCAATCGTTTGCAACTCTTGGTTGTCTTTTAAGTAAATGAACACATAGTCAGAATAGGAAAGTGGTTTTTTGTTTTCACTTCTGAGTAACCAATCAATCAATTTTTCGGTATTATCAAGTTTTTCTTTCTCTATGTTTAGGGTTGGTGCATCTATATCTACCAAATCTTTGTCAGATATTTTTTTGATCATTCTTTTGGCAAGTACCGATTCTAAATCGTAATCGTTTGTAGCGGTAATTTTTTTTCGGTTCAACCAATGAAGGGTTTGTTTATTTCTACCCTTAGAAATGTAATAGTAAAGCACGGAAAAAGGAGATTGAGCCAAATTGATGACCAAGTCATAAGTGATGTTTTTACGATCCCAAAGGTCTTTCAATCCTGCTGTAAAATGGATGCTGTTAAACCACTTGTTTTGAAAAAAAACATTCGACAAGTCTTTACTGTTCTCCAGCATTAAATCAATTTCTAGATCTTCTTTTGAATGCGATTTAACAAGCTGATTGTAGATCAGATTTAAAAGAATAAACCCTTGGAGGGGAGGGTTTACGCGTTGAATTATAAGAATTTTCAAAAAGTGAAAAATTTGTGTAGTTATTGCCCCTTATCGAAAAGGAACTCTAATATATTACTGAATAGAGTCTATTTATTTCTTTAAAGGTATTTTCTAAATCCAGATCCCAGTAAACAAGGTTGCCAATGTGATCCGCTGTAACGAAATAGGTTATGCCATTGTGGGTAAAAGATTCAATAGCATTTCCAAAATTGTTTTCCCCCAAACTGATACTTACGGGTGTTTTTATTTTTTTATTCTCAAATGAATTTTCAAAGTTTTTGTCGTCAATGATTGTTAGGCTTCCGTTTTCTGTTAAGACATAAACATTTTTTTTGTCATACAGAAGATCATTTACTTTACTGTAATTTGCCCTTTTAGACCCTAAGTATTTCAGGTTTCTATTATCACGGAGTTTGTAGACAAATATGCTCCCTTCCAATGTTCCAATAATGACTTTATCGTTGTAAAACTCTATCTCGATTGCAGTTTCGTTTCTGAGCTTAAGGAACTCATTACTCAGTTTTAGCTCCTGTCCGTTTTCTAAGATATTTATAATTACATTCCCCTGATTTGTTGCCAAAAAAATGGTTTCAGAAAGATCAGAAAAAGCCATACTTGTGATGAACTCGTCTTCTGATAAGCTCTTTAGCTCGATGTTTTTTACATAATCTTTGTTTTTTTCATTGATCTTTTCAAGGTCGATCTCTATCATTGATTTCTCTAGGGTAGCATAGAGTTTATTTGATACTTTATCATATTCTAAAAAGCCCACTCCTTTAAAATGAATTTCATTAAAATTGGCCACCAAAGAGGCGAGGTTTTTGATTTTCTTTCTAAGTATTTTCCCTGGTTTCCAATCTTTAATCTGAAAAGCTCTGACCTTTCTTTTTGTATTTAATTCAACCATCCAAATATCACTGTTTTCGAGTCCTACGGCGATTAAATTCTCATTCAAATACTCAAGAGAATTGATGGCAGATGAAAAACTAGTAATGGCCTCCAGCGCTTTAATGTTTTGATCAAACGAGTTATTGCTACTGTACAATATTTTTGATTTTCCACCAGTAGCAAGCTTTCCATTAGAAGAAATATTGATGGCATTCAAAGGCATTTTATTGTATTTAACTAAATCGTATTTTTCAATCTGAGAGTATTGGTTAACACCATTGAGTTTGGCAATTAAATTTACCGAAATCTGTCTCAAATTATCATCGTCGTAATCCCTGTTTAACTGTATGCCCAATACCTTTAGCTCTTGGTAATAATCAATGGAGTTTTTGGTGAGTTTTTTTAAAAGCTCTTTGTCGTATTCGTTAAGAGTGGTATTGTTTAGTGTGTATAGAAGTAGCGAAAGAGAATCTTTTATATCAATAAATTTTTGAGAGAGTTCAGCCCTGTTACTTTCCTTTAGGGCTAAACCCATAAGTTTGTTTGCTGCAATGCTGTCTTGGTAAATTTTGTCTCTTTTGGTCTCAATAAGTTTGTTTTGTTTTTCATTGAGTTCTCTGAGTGAAATTAAGCGTTTTTGGGACATCAGTTGTTCCTCTACCAGACTCATTCTTAGCTGTTGTTCTTTGAGGCGTTCAGCATTATTGATGCTGTCTTTTTTAATTAATTCATTTAACCCATTAAACAGAGAATCAACTTTCTCTTTTTCCCTGCTGACCAAAGCTTTTTCTTTATCGAGTTTAATGGTCTGTAAATGCCTCGATATTGAAAAGGCAATAAAAAAGATTAATACTGAAGCTCCAAGGAACAACCCGATAGTTCTATTTCGCTTCTTGGATCTTGCTAAGTTCTTTTTGTACTCTTGCTGATGTCTAAATGCCTTTTCGTCTGCCTGTTTACTTTTGGTAATGTACTCTGTAGTCAACTGAAAGTTGAATGTATACTTGTTCGACCATTCTTTGTGAATCAACTCATTCTTTAACCACTGGGAAGCTATATCCAAGGAAGTTGCCGTTAATAGGCTTTCGGCAGGATATTTCTTTGCTTTGTGATAGTTTTCTTTGTAGATCTCAAATTTCTCTTTTTCGTCTTGTTTCCAGTCGATAAAACGATGCCATTTTAAAATGGATTGGTACTTTAAGCTAATTATATCGGTTTTGCTAAACACCTTTTGATCTTTAGCAGGGACTCCTCTGATGACCGATTTAAAAATATCGAGGGTAGCACCAACCTCACTTTTAATCTTTTTTATCAGATCAGTGAGTTCATTTTCACCAATTTTCAATAGACTATAAATATAGTCAATATTAATATTGAAAAAAGTTCCACCCTTGTCCTCTCCAGAGCATAGACTTCGCATTAAAAGTTCAAAATATTTTTTTTCTGAATCACTTAAGTTTTGATAGAATGCTTCGAGTTTATTTTCAAAATTCTGATTGTAATTTCCAAAAGCAGCAATCTGTTCTTGGTCCAGATATACGATTGTTTTGGGCATAGGGTCACCATATGAGTTGAAGATGCTACTCAAAAAAGATTGAATATCAGGCAGCAGACTCGGATTGTCATTGAGATGATCTCCCAGATCGTCTAAAACTTCATCTGATAGTTGAATATTTTTTTTGTGTAAGGTATTTTTATTGATTTCTAAAAGGGCACTTTTGCCCAGGTGAGGCAGGTTGTATTGCGTTTGATTTAAAATTTCTGTAAAGCGGTCGTAAGAATTCAGCTTTGCGAGGTAATCCAGGTCTAAAGCGAGGATAAAATAAATTGAAGTTTGTTTGTATTTACTGGTTCGATAGATCAAATCAAACAAAATATCATCCTCATTTGTTTGCTCCGAATCTAAAAATTTTGGGAATTTGAAAAAATCCTCTAATTGATCAACAACAATTAAAAGGTTCTTTTTTTCATAGATTTCAGAAGAGGCAAAAATTTCGATTAGTCCTAGATCTCTTTTTTCTTCAATTTTGGTCTTGTAGTCTTGATGGTCTGTAGTTTTAGACTTGCCCTTTAAATACAAAGCACCAGAATCAGAGAGGGCATAGCTGAAGTTTTCTAATGGTGAGATACCGGGTCTGAAATTACATATTACCCATTCTTTTCCAGCTTGACCTAAAAATCCTTTTTTGAGTTTGGGTAATATCCCAGCTTCAATAAGAGAGGTTTTTCCCGATCCACATTCCCCACAAATCGTTACCAGTTTAAATCGTTTTAATATACCCAAAACGTCTTCAACCTCTCGCTCGCGGCCGTAAAAATTATCCGCTTCTTTTTCGGAGTATGGACTAATTCCTGGAAATGGTGTAATCAAATTATTTTCAGAACTCATCCCATAAAAATAGCTTATTTTACGAGATTATCAAACCAAGAAAATTAAGTTTAAAAAAAAAATAATCCGTTTGTCAATATTTAATTTGATGCAAAAAAACACCAAGTACATTTTGATTAAAATTAAAAATATGTGATCTTGTAATACTATATTTTTTTAATGGCGTTTTTTGATTCATTTTCTCAATTTTCGAATTCCAACTACCCTGCTTTGGGGTACCGTTTTAAAGTTACCTTTAACGGTTTAGGTGATAATTCGAGTTATCCATTTCAATCGGTGTCCATGATATCCGTAAGCAATAAGAGTACACTAATTGCAGACGGAGGGGACAATACCAGGGAGTACAAGCTTCCAACGACCAACAAGTACAAGGATGTAAAACTGGTGAGAGGACTTATGTCCAATAATGTTTCCTTGCTAAGATGGCTCGAGAATTTAGGAGTTGACTCCACGGGTAGGTTAAAGCCCTTAATAGTAGTGATTGAATTGCTGAATTCAAACCCTCTAAATCAGTTGATCACCATAGAAAAATGGTCCCTTTACGACTGTTTTCCCACCTCTTTTGTCTTGGGGGAGATGAATTCACAGAAGAGCGCCGTTGTTTTAGAAACAATCACCTTGGCTTACAGTAAATACGAGAGAGAATCGGTTGGAGGACTTTTAAATTATTATTAGTCATGGTAGAGATTCAACAGCTTATTGTCAGGGCTAAGGTTAACAGTGGGGACACGGAAGATCAAAATTTAGTACAAACCATCCAGTCTATAGTAGATTCACATTTAAAGTCAACAGGGGTAGTGAAGGAGAGTGAAAAGAAGGAAATTATTGAGGAATGTGTTAGGGCTGTCATGGATAAGATTGAATTTAAATCTAGAGCATGAGTGAGGTTTCAAAACTTAAAATTGTAGCCTATAAGGACACTACTTCATCGCATCGGCTTGGTGAGTTCGTGATGCAACTCAACCCTGTTGATATTTCTGTGGTGAGAACAGTTGAGGCGCCAAAAGATTCTTCGAGCTCTGACGGAAGTGCTGCCACTGCTCAAACAGAGACCTTTCGACCTGCGAAATATACTTTTAAATTTACCTTAGATGATACAGGTGCCATAAGCCTTAACTTACCCAATTCGTCTGGTGTGGCCGAATCGATAAGCATGCTTGAATCATTAACCGTAGTGCCCAACGATGAAACACATCAAAATCCTTATGTTTACTTGTATTGGGGGAATACTTTTCAAGACTCTTATTTTGGGCAAGTATCTGCGCTAAAATACGATTACAATTTTTTCAGTATTTCAGGGAATCCATTACGGGCATTAGTTACACTTACCATTACGGAAGT
>CENJ01016622.1_pt1 | contig 15998 bp, 13 predicted proteins | sample 356161 | NCBI WGS metagenome assembly CENJ01 (sample SAMEA2619531, study PRJEB7988) | marine metagenome | biome: marine biome (ENVO:00000447); feature: surface water layer (ENVO:00002042); material: "saline water (ENVO:00002010), including plankton (ENVO:xxxxxxxx)" | depth 5 m
TTAAAAAAATCAAAAAATAAATTGCTGTTATTTTTAGATATTGAAGAGGAATAAAAATTGTCTTGCTCAGAAATATTTATTGAGAGCTCATCTCCTGGGGCAAAGTAGTTATTATAAGATATGGCCCTGCTTTCATCGAAATTTCTTATCTCTGAAGGTATGATCTTTCCATTAAATAGAAGTTGTTCTTTGTTAGCATAAAGCTCAATATTTCCAAAGAAGTTAAATCCTGGCTCCATAAGAATTGGCTTGTCTTTTTTTATAACTCCCGAAGAAAATGATGTCTGTCCTTTTAATTTAGAATCTTCATAAACATCTATTAACTTAAATTCAGAGAATGGAATATTAAAGGTGTCATCATTAAAGTTAACGTACTCATAAATACCACTACCCGAAAACTCATCTTTAGAATTAATTACAACGGTTGATTTAGTAAATTTATGGTACTCGTTTATAGTGTCTAATAAAATATCAGAATCCTTTAATGTTAAAAACTTAAAGTCTTCACCTATTCTAACTTTTCCTTCATTGGGTAAAATGTAAGCGTCAGAAATTTGTAATTCATCTACTCCATCCAAATCTAACATTTTAGTTACTAGATTAATTTTTGCTGACTCACTGTCTACACTCCAATTACTATAAGCATCTGTCTTTGGATAGAAGGATGCTAAAAAATTAGATTTTGTTTTATTAGAAAAATAAACTTCTTCTTTTATTATATCCCACTCTACATGGTTCATAGATGTATGGGTTTTATTGAAGGGAAGGTAAAAATTCTCATTCTCAATATATTCATTAAACAAACTGATTTTTTTATCAAAGACATCCATTACAAGGGTCTTATCATCCGACTCTAAAAAATGTGATTTATATAGTTTATGATTTAACCTCACGTCAGAGAGTTTTGAATTAACTTTTTTAAAATCAAATAAAAACTCATCGGAGATAAAAACAGAATTGTTATATAATAATTTACCTTCGGATTTTAAATATTCACTTGATATCAATAAGTCACCTACAATTTCCATAGACTTATCAAATGCTGAAAAATAAGATTTTGAATTTTCATTATTAGATGAAGATGAATCGTGTCTTATATGAACGAAATCGTCCGAAGAATTGTAAAAGCTAAATTCTAAGTTTGATAATTCCATATCTGGATAATTAATTTCTTTAGTTTTAGAATACCCATTATATATAAATGATTTATCAGAAAAACCAGAAGCTGAGTCTGGGAATAATCTTATCTTATCAGAAAATATTGTCAGCTGATTGTAATTAAAACTTCCAGAAGCGTAAAGACCAGTTGAGTCTACTTTAATATTTTCGTAGACGTTAATTTTATTTTTATAAGCCGAAACCCCGTTTTTATCAATATCTAAATCAAATCCAAATGAGTTATCTGGCATAGTAACTAGCTTTGCTTCAAGAGGGTCAAAGATATCATTAGAATAAAAAGTTCCAGGAAATTCAAATTTTGGCAAGGTAGCTTTATCTAAGCTATCAATCCTAAACTGATCAATAGAAAAATAGAAACTACTGTCATACTCGTAGCCATAATCATCTGGCATACTAAAAAATATTTTTGTGCTTTTGTCAGAAATAAAATAGGGATAATTGGGAAGAAGCTTTAATGAGGATCTGTTTCTAGGGCTATTTATTAGGAGGTCGCCACCTATGTTATATAAGTAATTATAATTATCAATTAATTCTTTAGATGCCACCATTTTTAAAGTATCAATTTCGATTAAATCTAATTTATAAGAGTTGTAATCAAAGAGTAAGTCAACTCCAATAAAATCAAAATTACCAACCGAAATATCTCCATTAAGTTTAAGGTTTCGATTTCTATTAAGTTCTACTTTTCCATCTCTTGGAAAAAGCTCCATCCTGTTTTTTTTACTTAGAGTAATTTTATCAACCCCCTCAAAATACATTTTCTTTTCTTGTATATCATATTTAATATTATTTGAATTTTGAGATATTGAGGTAAATGAATATTCATCAAAATCAGACCTTTTTAAGTGCGATAAAAAGTAATGTCTTGTCTTAGGGAGAACCTGGATTAAACCATTTGAAGAATTATAATCTATAAAACCCTGTCTCCATAAACTTAATACTCCGCCTCTTATTAACTCTGAACGTGTTTTTAGAAAATAAGATAAATCATCAATAAAAAAATCTAGCCTTTTATTTTTAATTGCATAATTATAAGTAGCCTTCAATATATTAACTCCGTTAAGATCTGATAATTCATTAATAATCTTTTCAGAAAAATAATTTAATGATTTAACACTTACTGGACGTTGGTCTGGTGCCATAATAACTCCAAAACTCATCAGCCTTTGCCCGGGTGTATGATACAAGTAATCTGAAATTATTTCGACATCAAAAAATGTAGAATAAAAGGGTGTGTTTTTAAGAGATCCTTCTAAATTAAACAGTTGGAGTTGATTAGAACTAATTATATATTTTAACTCTAAAGACGGATGATACAAAGAATCACTTTCATCTAGATATGTAAACCGAGAGTTAAATGAAAAGATTTCATTTTGCTTTATTAAAAAAGAGTTTGATTTTATTATAATTCTTTTATTTTCTTTTAGTGAAAATATGAGTTTAGATTTTTTACCTGACTTTGAAGAAGTAGAAAAATTATTGCCTGCTATGGTTATCCCAGAGATTAATTTAGCAGTACCATTTATTATAATTTCATTATCACTGGAACTAGACTGAAAACTAAATTGGTTTAGGCCAGAATCTTTCTGAGATAAAGGGTCATAGTTAAATGAACCTACTATTTTTTTGTAATTTTTAGAGAAAAGCTGTGCTGAATTAGATATGATTTTGCCATTATTAAGGTCAATAGAGTAGTTTTTTAAATTTATTTTTTCAGTTTCTATATAACTATTTTGAAAGGGAAAATCAATCTCACCGTTTTGTCCATTAATTATTTTAAGGTCTGGATAGAACTTTAGTAGATTAGTTTTTATTGTAAAACTTCCATATTCATGAACATAACTCAATTGCACATCTGAAAAAACAAATACTACTGCGCCTAATGTTTGGTCAGAATAACCAATTGAGAAAAAGGGGGGCGCCTCATCAATATCAATTGTAAAGCTCTTGTCGTTATAAAGCTTATGAGAAGGAGAGTCAACAAATAAATTGTTTTCAATTTTATTTAATAATATATTAAAATAATCATCTTCTAAATTTTGATTGATTAAAATGTTGGAATAATAGTATAGAAAACTTTCAAGTTTAGTTTGCTTTAAAAGGTTATTATTTAAGACTAAATTGAAATATTCTAAGAAAAAACTGAATTTAAAATTATTATTATAATTCAATGAGTTAATAATAGATACCATGAGTTCTTTCTCTCTATCATTCAACCTATTCTCCCAAATATTAATAGAATTTTCATATATTCTTAAAATATCATCTGATGATTCCTTTCTATTAATTTCATTTTCTAAAACTGTAGAAAAATTTTCGGTATCAATTATGCTTAACTCCTGAGAAAAAGATTCATTATCAAAAAAGAGAAGTAAAAATAATAAACTTAGAATAAGTTTTTTAAAAGAAATAAGAGCAGACATAGTCTCAATTTATTGAGTTAACTATATCAATGAAGTCTTTTGCTTTCAATGATGCCCCTCCTATTAATCCTCCATTAACATTTTTTATATCAAATATTTCTTTTGCATTAGTTGGCTTAACACTTCCTCCATATAACAAACTTATCTTATTAGATACAGAGGTATTATAATTAGACTTAATTAGATTTCTAATGTGATTGTGCATTTCGTCAATATCATGTATAGAAGCTGTTTCACCTGTTCCAATTGCCCATATAGGCTCATATGCAACAACTAATTTTTTAAATTCAGAACTGTTTAATTTAAAAATCGAAGAATTCATTTGGTTTTCAATATGCTCTAGGTGTATGCTTTTCTTTCTAGCATTTAGTGGTTCTCCACAACAAAAAACAGGTGTAATATTATTTTTTAAAAGCAATCGAACTTTATCTAAGATATCGCCATCTTTCTCACCAAAAAACTCTCTTCTTTCACTATGACCAACTAATGAGAAGTTAACAGAAATACTTGACAACATCTTAGCAGAAACTTCTCCTGTATACGCTCCGCTATCAAAGCCACTACAGTTTTGAGACGCTATTTTTACAGAATCTACACCCTCACACATTTTAGAAACTGTATTTAGAAATGGAAATGGTACAGCTAATAATTTCAAAACATCCTCATTATTAGATTTTGATAGGTGCTTTAAAAAGTCAAAAGTTAACTTTTTTGATGAGTACTCATCATTATTCATCTTCCAATTTGCTGCAATTATTTTTTTTGGCATATCACAAAATTACCTTAATTATTTAATTAATTAGAATAACTCAAGAAACGAACATTTTCTTTAAATATTTTCCTGTTTTATTTTTCTTTGTTTTAATTAACTCAAGAGGTGTTCCTTGAAAACAAATTTCTCCTCCAGCCTTTCCCCCACCTGGTCCCATATCAATTATCCAATCTGCCTGCTTTATAAGTTCAGTATTGTGTTCAATAATTATTACAGAATTATTTTTATTAATAAGATCATTTACTGACTTCATAAAATTTGCTATGTCCATATTGTGTAACCCTGATGTTGGCTCATCAAAAATGAATAAAGAATTATTTTTGGATTCTTTATTATCATTTATAAGATAAGAGGCAAGTTTTAACCTCTGGGCCTCGCCCCCACTTAAGGTGCTAGAGGATTGGCCTAATTTTAAATAACCCAAACCAACCTCTTTTAAAGGACTTAACTTATTTAAAATTGTTTTTGAAGAATTAAAAAATGATATAGCATCCTCAATTGTCATATCTAAAACGTCGTAAATATTTCTTCCCTCAATTTTAACATCAAGGACCTCCTTCTTAAATCTTTTTCCTTTACATGCGTCACATTCTAAAAAAATATCAGCCATAAATTGCATTTCAATTTTCTTTATTCCTTCTCCTAAACATTCCTCACATCTACCTCCCTCGACGTTAAATGAAAAATCAGCCGGTTTTAAATTTGAGTTGTCTTCCTGAGATTGTTTAGAAAAAAGCTTACGTATCGCATCGTAAGCCTTTGTGTATGTTACCGGGTTTGATCTTGAGGATCTTCCAATTGGATTTTGGTCAACTACTTCTATATTTTTAATAATATCTATATCACCTCCAATAGAGTCATATGCGCCTTCTCTTTCAAATTTAGTTTCTAAAATTTTAGCCATTGCTGGATAGAGTACTTGTTTAATTAAAGTGGATTTTCCTGACCCACTAACTCCTGTGACAACAACAAGACAATCCAAAGGAATTTTTAAATCAATATTTTTTAAATTATTTTCTCTTGCGTTTTTTATTTCAATATGTTTATTTGAGGACCTAACACTCGGTATAAATTTTTTAGATCTATTAAAAATAAATTGAGAGGTTGGTCCTAAAGTTTTTTTTGAAATTTTACTGGTCTCACCGCAATACATAATATCACCACCATTTCTTCCTGCTCCAGGACCTATATCTACAAGGTAATCTGATGACTTAATTACCTCGTCATCGTGCTCAACTACTATTACTGTATTACCTATATCCCTTAAAGAGATTAGTATCTCAATAAGTTTTGAGGTATTGAACGGATGAAGCCCCACTGTTGGTTCGTCAAGAACATAAAGAGATCCTACCAAGGAGCTTCCTAGAGAAGTTGCTAATTTAATTCTTTGGAACTCTCCCCCAGAAAGAGTATTGACTTTCCTGTTAAGTGTTAAATAGCCCAGTCCAATTTTATCTATATAGCTTAGTCTGGATATAATTTCATCTAATACTCTTTCGCTAAGTTTTTTTTCAGACTTACTTAACTTTAAGTTTTTTAAAAATCTAAGAGTCTCATCTAAAGGGGATTTTAATATTTCTACGATATTTCTATTATTGATTCTTACGTGATGTGCCTCGCTTCTTATGCCTGAGCCTAGACAATCGTTACATTTAGTTTTTCCTTTATACCTTGATGCAATAATTCTATATTGAATTTTATAACTTTTTTTCTCTAAGTATTTAAAAAACTTGTTGATACCTTTAAATTTTCCTCCTCCATTCCATAGAGTCTCTAACTCTCTCTCTGACAAGTCTGAGTATGGTTTATGGATATTAAACCGAAGTGTTTTACAATTTTGTAATAATGGGTCTAACCAAACTTTCATCTTATCAGTTCGCCACGGAGCAACGCACCCTGACAAAACAGAGAGGTTGTGATTAGGTATTATTTTAGTGGGGTCAATTCCTAAAACATCTCCAAAGCCTCCACACGTTTTACATGCACCGTAGGGGTTATTTGAACTAAATAAATTAATTGAAGGTTCTACAAAACTTATTCCATCAAGTTCAAATAAGTCTGAAAAAGAATGGTTTTTATCTAAAATGTTAACATTAATAATACCTGAACCTTCAAAGAATGCTTCCTTACAAACGTCTATAATCTTAAATCTAAAGTCTTCATCATCTCTAGATACTATACCTCTATCAATTACAACATCTAGTTGATTTGTTTTTTTTGATTTACTTAATAAAGACTCAATTGTATAAAATTCATTGCCTAGGATTACTCGGGTAAAACCCTTACCCAATAAAACCTCAAGATCTCTCTTATAATTTTTTTCATCAATTTTCTTTAGAAAAGAAATGTAATACTTTGCTCCCTCATTTTTCTTATTTAAAAAACGGTATACGTCTAGTGGTGTATCTTTCTTCACCTCTTTTCCTGAAATAGGAGATATGGTTATCCCTACATTAGAATATAATAACTTTAAATAATCATATACTTCAGAAAGCGTACCAACCGTTGATCTTGGGTTTTTATTATTTCTTTTTTGATCAACAGCGACTGCTGGAGACAAACCGTCTATAAAGTCAACATTAGGTTTATCCATTCTTTTTAAAAACTGCCTAGCATAAGAACTCAAACTTTCAATATACTTTCTCTGACCTTCAGCAAATATTGTATCGAATGCTAATGATGTTTTTCCAGAACCTGACACCCCTGATATTACAACAAATTTATTTCTTGGAATTGATAAAGAGATGTTTTTTAAGTTGTTAACCTTAGCTCCTTTAATATTAATCTCTCTCGGTTCTGACATAGTTTTGATTTAGATATATGATTAAGTATATTTAAATATAATTTAATCAAAAGACACAATATGATATAGACTTCTACGTTACCAAATTACAACAGAAGTATGATAAAAACGGATTTAAGTGATAGTTGTTTAATATCACTTTACAAAAAAGGTAACGAAGAGGCTTTGTCATCTCTCTTTGAGAGGCACAAATCCAGAATTTTTACTACAGTATTCTTTATTGTGAAGGATAAATATGTCGCGGAAGACATTCTACAAGAAGTCTTTATAAAGACAATCAATATAATTAAAAGCCATAAATATAATGAACAAGGTAAGTTTTTACCTTGGATTTTAAGGGTAGCTCACAACATGGCTATTGATAACTTTAGGAAACAAAAAAGAAATCCTAAAATAACATTAGCCGATGGGTCTGATATTTTCAATTGTCTTAAATTTTCAGAAAGCTCTGATGATAAAGAAACTTTATCTAAAAACTCTAAGCTATATCTTAAAAAAATGCTTTTAAAACTTCCTGACAAACAAAGAGAAGTATTGGTTATGAGGCTCTATATGAATATGAGCTTCCAGGAGATAGCTAAAGAGACTAATGTGAGCATAAATACAGCATTAGGAAGAATGAGATATGCCCTACTAGCTCTAAGAAAAAAAATTAAAATAAAACAAATTGCCTATGAGTAAAACCTCTACTAACAATGATATTATAAAAAATATCTACAGAGAATTAGAAGAAAATAAAGAAAAACAATTTAAGATTAATTTACTCACTGACTTAGAAGTTAACTCTGAGCTAGAAGTTATATTAAGTGAAGTTTATAAAATAAAACTGTTTCCATCTAAACGATCATTGGAAAAAGTTATGGTCTATTCCAAGTCAAAGAAAATTGTTAATTAGATTATTTTATAGAAAAAGTTTTTAATACAGACTTTCTACCAATAGTCATGGTTATTGGATCAGAATGAATATTCCATCCTCTAGCAGGAGAGTATTCTCTTCCATAGAAGATAATTTGAAGGTGTAACTTATTCCAAAGTTTTTTCGGAAATAATCTTCTTGCATCTTTTTCTGTTGTTTTAACATTTTTTCCAGTAGAAAACCCCCATCTATACATAAGACGATGAATATGTGTATCCACAGGAAAAGAAGGGACTCCAAAAGCTTGTGACATAACAACACTTGCTGTCTTGTGCCCTACAGAAGGCAAAGATTCTAATGCTTCTATATCTTTAGGAACTTCACCTTTGTATTTATCAATTAATATCTTTGATAATTCAAAAATCCCCTTTGATTTCATAGGCGAAAGACCAACAGGCCTAATTATATCTCTGATTTCACTAATAGTAAGCTTGATCATTTTATATGGGTTATCAGCTTTTTTAAACAATATAGGAGTGATTTTATTTACACCTATGTCAGTACTTTGGGCTGACATTAAAACAGCAATTAATAATGTGTATGGATCTTTATGGTCTAAGGGGACATCAACTTTGGGATATAGTTCCTCTAGTTTACTGATCATAAACTTAACTTTTTCAGACTTAAGCATTTTTTAACTGGGCTTGTAATTAGAATTATAAAATACCTTTTTAAAATCTTTTTCAATTAGAAGTTCCTCTAACGTTACTTCGTTTTCAGCCATGTAAGAGTGAACTATTTTCCACCCTAACCATCTCCCTATTCTCCCAGGAAGTTGAGATGATATCTCATAAGTTCTAGGCCTCTCCGAAATGTATTTCTGTTTTTCTTTTTGTTGTTCTTCAAAAAACAATTCGTTCTGAATAAAATATGAATAAATAAATGCTTCATTTTCCTCTAACGTTTTGTACTGATCTAAATCATAACCTAGAATTATATTTTTTTGGACACAATCAGATATCTTTTCTACTATATAATACAACTTACCATAAGCGATCATCTCATTTAACATGGTTTTATCAGACTCGTCTATAATATTGAACTGAGAAAAAAAAGCCGTAAGTAATGTGGGGTTTAAATGGTTTGGAGTGTAACGGTCTAAAATATAATCTGGCAAATCACTTGGTTTATATTTATTTCCTTTTTTTAAAAAGTACTCGATGCCAACGCTAATTGAGTTTCTAGAGACGAGTAGGTCATTAAAAAAACCTGAAACAATAATATTTAACTGAGGCTGAAACTTAATGTTACTTTGCTTATTATATATATGAAAAGAATTGTTTAGCTCCTTATGGACTAAACTAAAATCACCGTATGTCTTTTTAACGTCAAAGTATAGACTATCGTAATATACGTTATCAATAAGAGAATACACTTGAGATACATCTTCTTGTACAAGAGGAGTGCTAAGCTCAAAAAAAGGGATCAAAAAATCAGAGCTTAATATCAAAAAATCAGAAAACTCTTTTTGAGAATTAACATCAAACAGATTTTTTGAGAGGTCGTTTAGTTCTATTTCATTTGATAAAGCTTGATAAGTTTTTTTGCAGGGAGATGGATTACATGAAAGTAAAAAAACTAAACAAAAAATTATTTTTTTCACTTTTTAGTTTGAATTATCTGCCTATTTGAGTCTAGGAAAACATAATCTTTCAATCCAATATTGATGTCTTTTTCAATCTTAACCCATCGCCTATACTTTATAAACCATTTATATTGTCTAGATAATACTCCAATTGTAAAATAAGAATACAGGTAAGGATGTACAACCAGGTTTAAGTTTTTTTCATTTTGTTTAACAAATAGATGTTCGATTTTCTTCTCTATTTTATCTGCAGCTTCAGTTCCCTCTTGATCTAGGTCTGCGTCTTCCTTTGTCATCTTGAGTTCTGGCCTTACTCTTTGCCTAGTTATCTGCATCAAACAAAATTTAGACAGCGGTAAAATGGTGTGTTTTGATCTATCTTCTGCCATTGCTTTTTTCATAACCTCAAAAAGCCTCCTCTTATTAGACATTTTTTTAAGGTCAATAAAGTCAATAACAATTATCCCGCCAATATCTCTTAGCCTTAACTGCCGTGCTATGGTTACAGCCGCATCTAAATTTACTTTTATAGCAGAGTCTTCTTGGTTAGCAGCTTTACTCGTTTTTCCACTATTAACGTCAATTGCATGAAGGGCCTCGGTGTGTTGAATTATAACATAACCACCGTTTGCAATAGAGACCGTTTCCCCAAACAATTCTTGTAGTTGTTTCTCAATACCATACACTTCAAAAATAGGAGCTGGCGATGAGTATAATTTAACTATTTTTTCTTTTTTAGGTTCAAATTTTTTAACGTAACTCTTTACCTCTTTATGAAGCTCTTTGTCATCAATTATTATATTATCAAATGAAGAATTTAAGATATCTCTTAACAATGATGTGGCTTTGTTTTCTTCGCCAATTATTTTTTCGCCGACCTTAGCTTTCTTTATCTTTTTTATACCCTCTTTCCAGGTTTTTGTTAGACTCTGCAAATCCTTATCTAACTCCGATACGGACTTTTTCTCAGCAACGGTTCTAACAATCACACCAAAGTTTTTTGGCCTTATAGATTTAATAAGATTAATAAGCCTCATTCTTTCTTCTCTCTGAGTTATTTTTTTTGATACATTAATTGTATCTGAGAAAGAAACTAGGATCAAATATCTTCCGGCTAATGAAAGTTCTGTTGTAACCCTTGGGCCTTTAGTAGAAATTGGCTCTTTAACAACCTGGATAAGTATCTCATCTCCTTTTGTTAGAACTTCATTTATTTTTCCAAACTTATTGATGTCATCAAGCTTCTTTGAGGAATCGTATGAAACTTTACCTTTTCCTCTAACTTTCTTAACATATGATTTTAGCGACAAAAATTGGGGGCCTAAATCTAAGTAGTGTAGGAATGCGTCTTTTTCAAAACCTATATCTATAAAGGCTGCGTTAAGACTTTTGTTAATTTTTTTAACCTTTCCTACATATATATCACCTACATTGAATTTAGTTTCATCACTTTCCTGATGAAATTCGACAAGTTTTTTATCCTTTAGAAGCCCAATTCTACTTTTGTCGCGAGATGAATTTATTATTAACTCGCTACTCATAGTACTATTGTTTTATTTCTTTTTATGTCTATTCTTTCTTAATCTTTTTTTTCTTTTGTGTGTTGATATCTTATGTCTTTTTCTTTTTTTACCACTTGGCATATTTACTGTTATTTACTTTTTAAAAAAACATCTAATTCTTTTATTAGCAAACTATCTCCAGACTCTACAATAAAATTAAACAATGAGTCGGCGGCTTTGTACTTTCCTAAATAGTAGTTGCTAAAACCTAACTGCAAATATGCTCTTTTATCTGATGAATCAATAGTTATTATTTGATTAAATCTTTGAGAAGCCTTTTCGTACTGAGAGGTTTTAAGAGACAAAACACCTAAATAATACAAGGCATCAACATTTTCTGGCTCTCTCTCTATAATATCTCGCAACATAAAAATGCCCTCCATGGGGTTTTCCCCCTCAACAAGCTCTATTGCTCTATCAATGGAAAGGTTTTCGTTGACACTATTTTCCACCTCACTGTTATCAATAACCGATGTTGGGAGCTGATATAACATGATTGTAGATAATATAGCTACTGTAAAAAATATTATTTGAAGTCTTTTTGTTGACATAATACCTAGTTTATTTTGTTGTTTTCTTTAACAGATTGAACAAAGAGCTTTGATGGTTTAAAGTGAGGGGTATAATGAGCATCTAAAACTATAGCCGTATTGGTAGATATGTTCCTGGCAATTTTTTTTGCTCTTTTTTTATTTGAAAAAGTTCCAAACCCACGAATATATACACTCTCTCCATTTTTTAGACTTTCTTTGATTGTGATTAAGGTTGCTTCTACTACCTCCTGAACATCTACTCGATCTACCCCTGTTTGGGATGAAACCTTTGCTATAATTTCTGCTTTTCTCACTATTTTTAATTTTAATTGTTATAAAATGTAAAATTACTTCAATAAAACCAATGTTCAAATACGATTTGAATTTAGAGTTTGGATCAAACATTTTAAAATGGTTCAAAACTAATAAAAGAAATCTTCCTTTTAGAAAAGATAAAGACCCTTATAAAGTGTGGTTGTCTGAGATAATTCTCCAACAAACTCAAATGGATACTGGAATAAGGTACTATAAAAAGTTTATTAAAAAGTTTCCAAACATTAAATCCCTTTCTCAAGCCAATGAAGAGGCCATATACTCAATGTGGAAAGGGTTAGGGTATTATAACAGAGCAAAAAATCTTCATAAAACAGCTACGATAATAACAGAGGATTTTAAGGGTGTTTTTCCAACCAAGTACGATGATTTATTAATGTTACCTGGTGTTGGAAAATATACAGCATCTGCTATCTCATCTATTTGTTTTAAGAAGAGGAGGTTTGTTATAGATGCAAACGTATTTAGGGTTATATCCAGATACCTAGGGGTTAAGCAAAATATAAATAAATCAGGCTCGTATAATCACTTTGAAGAAATATCAAAAAAATTGTCCAAGAGCATCAAAGATGTGGGTTTATATAATGAAGCGCTTATGGATTTTGGAAGCTTAGTTTGTAAGCCTAAAAAACCAAACTGTAAGGTTTGTAACAATAAAAAAACATGTTATTCATTTATTAACAACACTCAAGAAATATATCCAATTAAAAAAAAACCAAAAAAAAGAAAAAAAAGGTATTTTAATTATTTTGCAATAGAAAATAAAAGCAAGTATCTGATTCAAAAAAGAACTAAAAAAGATATATGGAATAACTTATATGAGTTTTTTCTTATTGAAGATCAAAACTCTTCTGATGCAATCCGTTTATTTAAACAAAACACCGGACTGGAGATGAATAACCTTAAATCTGAAAACATTTTAAAGAAATTAAGTCAGCTTAGCCATCAATCCATAAGTGTTAACTTTTATAAAATATTTATAAGAAGAAATAAGGATTTCTACAGTATTAAAAAAAACCTTTCTTTAGAGGAAATTGAAAAAAGAGAAATTGTGAAAGTTGGTTTTCCAAAAGTTATTGATAACTATTTGAAATATAACAGTTAATGTTTAAATTAAATTTATGGCAGGAGTAAATAAAGTAATTTTATTAGGCAATTTAGGTAAAGATCCTGAGATTCGTAGATTAGATGACGGTCGGGGTGTAGCAAACTTTTCTCTTGCTACTAGCGAGACTTATAAGAAAAAGTCAGGAGAAAAAGTAACGAACACAGAATGGCATAATATTGTGTTATGGTCTCCTCTTGCCGACATTGCGGAGAGTTACTTAAAAAAAGGAAGTCAAGTATATATCGAGGGAAAAATTTCTAATAGATCTTATGAAGATAAGGACGGTGTAAAGAAATATATTTCTGAAGTTGTGGGTAGAGATATAACTCTTCTAGGTAGGGCTCCTGAAAACCAAAGCACTAACAATTCCCCTGTTGAAAAAGAAGATTCTGTAGAAGAAGATTTGCCGTTTTAATTTTTTATAATTGGATATAGATTTTCCTGAACCCAGTATTGTAATATTTTTGATAAACCAAACGGTTACTTTTGATTTTTTCAATATAGTACTGCAAGGCGGATTGCTCATCTCTTTACTTATTTTGTCTGCGATAATATCTGGTTCAGAGGTTGCTTTTTTTTCTTTATCGCCCTCTGAAATTAAAGGTTTAGCAAAAGACAAAAACAATAAATTAATTAATGCTATTAATTTACTTAACTCTCCCGAAAGACTTTTAGCAAATATTCTTGTTGTAAACAATTTGATTAATGTTGCTATTATAACCCTCTCTGCCTACTTTACCTGGAGTGCTTTTGGTAAGTCTGCGTATGTTTTTTTTATTTTGACGGTCGTGGTTACTGCTGTTATCATATTTTTCGGGGAAATTATACCTAAGGTCTATGCCAGCAAAAATAGAAAACTTTTTATTAAAGCATCTTCAATAATTCTGATCCCCTCCAATGTGTTGTTTAAACCTCTGATTTTGATTTTAATAAAAATTTCAGAAATTTTTAAAAATAATAAAAGAGAACCTTTAGAGAGTTCTAAAGAAGAGTTAAGTAAAGCAATGAGTTTAACTATAGACAAGAATACCAGCAAGCAAGAAAAGAACATATTGGAAGGAATTATAAATTTTGGTAGCATTAAGGTTAAAGAAATTATGAAGTCCAGAGTGGATATTGTGGCTGTTGAGGTGGATGACTCTTTTAAAAAAGTATCTGAGTTAATTAATAAATCTGGTTATTCGAGAATACCCGTATATAAGGAAACTATTGATAATATAGAAGGGGTTTTATATGTTAAAGACATGATACCATACCTTAATGATTTTAATTTTGACTGGACAAAAAAAATTAGGCCCGCGTTTTTTGTTCCAGAAAACAAGAACATAGATGTTTTATTTAAAGACTTTCAAGAAAAAAGGGTACACCTCTCTTTGGTAATTGATGAATATGGTGGGGTTTCTGGGCTAATAACACTAGAGGATATAATTGAAGAAATTGTTGGTGATATAAAAGATGAATTTGATTTTGAAGATGATTTTTACTACAAAAAAATTGATAATAACACCTTTCTTTTTGACGGAAAAACATCATTAAACGACCTGTGTAAGGTGATGGGTATTAACAAGAGCTTTTTTGATGGGTCTAAAGGAGAAAGTGAATCTCTTGGGGGCCTTATTTTAGAATTAAACTCTAAAATACCAAGCATTGGAGATAAAATTAAATACGATAAGTTTATTTTTACTATAATGTCTGTTGATAATAAAAGGATAAAGCGTGTCAGAATTTTTAAAAAGACAAAAAGTTAGTTTCTGCCTTATTTGGTTTGTTTTTTTAGGTTCGTGCAACACAGCCTATAAGCCTAAACCTAGGGGGTTTAATTATATTTCATTTCCAGAAAAAAACTATCAAAACATAGAAGTTAAAGGTGTTTATTTGTTTAAAAAAAACACCTTAGCTAACCATTTTCTTGATCCGGAATTACCATGGGTTACCATTAAGTATAAAAAATTAAAAGCAGAAATATTAATAACTCACAAAGAGATAATAACGGAATCTGACCTGTATACATTTATTGAAGAGTCCTATAAATTAATAGGTAGACACCAAATTAAGGCTGAGTCTATTCTTGAGAGGAAGGTTGTCACGTCAAAAAAAAAACAAGCAACAATTTTTGAAATCAAGGGAGCGGTTGCTTCTCCTTATCAATTCATAACAACTGACAGTGTTAAAAATTTTTTAAGAGTCGCACTTTATCTTGATGTGCCAATAGAAAATGACTCGATTGCTCCGGTTATAAATTATTTAAAAGACGACGTTAACCAAATTTTAAATACACTTACCTGGAATGAATGAAAACGTTTTGGTTCAGAAGATTGAGTTTATAAAAGGTGTCGGTCCTAATAAAGCTTTAGTGTTAAACAAAGAGCTTGGTATCAGAGTTTTACAAGACATGTTGGGGTTTTTCCCATTTAGGTATGAAGACCGATCTGAAATTAAAAAAATTGCTGAAATTAATAATGATACAAGCTCAGCGCTTTATGAAGTACAGGTGGTTAGTAAGAAAAAGGTTGGAAAATATAAAGGAAAATCCCTAAAAGCTTCAGTTAAAGATTCCTCAGGATATGCGGAATTAGTTTGGATGAAAGGTATAGAGTGGGTTGAAGATAAAATTATAATAGGAAAAAAATACTTAATATTTGGAAAAGCAAAATTAGCTAAACAGAAAGCGTCATTCTTCCATCCTGAATTTGGTGATAAAAACTCAATGCCAATGGGTTTAAGGCCTGTATATCCATCTAATGAAAATCTTAAGAGAAAGTATATTAATAATAGGTTTTTTAA
>CENJ01068320.1_pt1 | contig 15948 bp, 14 predicted proteins | sample 356161 | NCBI WGS metagenome assembly CENJ01 (sample SAMEA2619531, study PRJEB7988) | marine metagenome | biome: marine biome (ENVO:00000447); feature: surface water layer (ENVO:00002042); material: "saline water (ENVO:00002010), including plankton (ENVO:xxxxxxxx)" | depth 5 m
CCAACACCACGCAGTGAAAGCGTTAAATTCCCCATACGCTGCGCAAGGATTAAGCGTTCAGCATCCATAGAATCAACCGCAATAGTCACCGTTTTACCAACCCTCACACGATCCTCTTCCTCGCGCTTGGCCGACTGATCAACTGCTAAAATTTTCACATTTTGAAGAATTGTTTCTGTAGCAAGCTTATCAAGGTTAAGCTCAAGCATCTTAGCAACAGCAGGGTTATCATTGTCCGCATTCACACTTTCACGGTATGTTAAAATCACATCCACATAATCACCAGGACCAATAAAACCACCAACCATTGATGATGCGCCAACCTCTATCGCCACAGCGCGCTGGCCTGCGTCTAGATTCGCAGCCACAAGGTTACCTTTATCTGATGCCAATAAAGCACTTTTCATTACAGGCTCATCTGATGAAATCGCACGCCCCAATCGCCCTGAAACAGCATCAAGAGGATCTTGCTCGCCCTTACGGCGCACCGCACCGCCAAACACACTACCTTCTGGCCATTTAGCCCATTTAAGGTCACCTTTTTCAAGGACATGCCCAAGCTTAAGATCTTTCGCAGCCACAAGAACTTCTACACGCGCCTCTTCTTGCACCTCGACTACAGGCTCAGATCCTCCGAGCGTCATCTGCACGAGCACCGCCACAAGAACGGACACCAAGACAGCACCAACAAGTACGATAAGAATATTTTTATTCATCTTTAGACCTTTCAAAGATATGTACTCAAAGACGAAGTATGCAGAAGCTACAAAGAAATATAATGAAACTTATACTAACACACTCATAATGCTACATTATCGTTAAAAATTAGTTAGTAGATTTTCTATAAAAAATACTACAAAAATGAAGTTAAGACCACAGGACTAAAATACCCACTCGTGAAAAAGGATATTACAGCCCCACCAAAAATAGCCACACCATATGGCACCTTACTCTCTCCTGCTTGAACACGCGCAATCCAGCCACCTTCAACAGGAGATTTAAAAGGTTTTTTCTTTTGAACAAACAGCGCGAACAAACCGACCAAACCACCAATGAGCGCCATATAAAATAAAAATGAAAATAAACCGCCCATACCAGTCCAAAGCGCAAAAGCACTTCCAAGTTTAGAATCAGCAGCTCCTAAGCCACCGCCCAGGAACATCAACAATGTCACAATAAAAACAATAAAAGACGCCAAGAAATGAAGCCATATTGGCGCAAAAACATCCGCACGCCCTGATACATACATGACAATGTAACACGCAAAAAACAATCCAATAACCGCACCACTATACCAATTCGCGATAACCAACCCACGCACATCTGAATAAGCGGCCATAGCACCGATAGCGATCACAAGAACAAAGAAGAATATATAAAAAGAAAGTAAAATCATGTTTCCTACATGTATAATCTTTTATGGCACGCGCCCGGTTACATCCGTCTGAACAGCAGTATATAACCCAAGCAGGTCAGCGCCAATCAAATAAACAATTGCAATCACAGCTAATGCTATGCCCGAAGCGATCAAAGCGTATTCAATAGCGGTCGCACCGCGTGTATCTTTTCTAAATTGTATAAAAAGCTGCTTCATCGTTTAATTGCCAAAATATAAAATTAGAGTAAAAACTAAGAGAAATTAAAGCCCTAGTAAAAAAGCCCGCCTAAATTAGACGGGCTTTGCATTATCATTTAGTCAAGGCTTATCCATTACCACCACCACCAGCGCCAGCCAGCTGTGTTTGAATTGTTGTAAAGTTTGTATTCAGATCTGTACCGAGTGTAAATACAATCGCAACAATCGCTAGAGAGATACCAGCAGCAATCAAACCATATTCGATCGCAGTAGCACCATCTTCATTCTTTAAGTAAGCATCTTTTATAGCTAATAGTTTCAACATTACATAAGCCTCCTAATGTATAAATGTATATTAAAAAATCCGGTCTTAACCCATACTTCTCAACTCTTAATGAACATCGAAGCTCCAACCGTTATGTTTTTAGAATATCGAACATTACTTAATGAAAAGTTAAAAAACGAAAGTTTTACTTAAAAAAATAAAATAAAAATATTCATTTTACTTAAAAATAACAAATAAATTTATATAAAATTTTATTTAAATACAAAATCAAAGTAATACTGAAGTAAAAACAAAACTATTACTTTAAGAGAAATCAATCTAAATAAGAATGCACTTACAAACAACAAAGGCGCTAGAAGTCCAGCGCCTTTATTACATACCCAATACTTATATTAAGATTTAATATACAGCTGACTGAGCTCTCTACTAATTCGCTCAAAGACCTGAATCAACTCTTCTTGCGTTGGCGCATCAAAGTATTGCTCCTGAGCAGAGGCACAGCGCTTATAGTAATCTTTAGTCGTGTCATTAATTCCCGAAGAAAATGTCACCGTATAAATGGTCACCCCCTTCTCCTTAAGTGCCGTGCACGTCTCCTCAAAACGATCATTCAAATCAGAAACTGACACATTATGCTTATTAGTGGCCCAATACGCAGAATATGTGTTTTCCATCGTATTATTACCGTCAGTCATCATAATAATAGCTTTACGCCAATACTTATCAGTCCAGTCAGCCCCCTCTTCAAATGGTGCTGCAGGCGACAATAAACGGGCCCCCCACGCCATACCGATATTACCGTAAGTAAAACCGTTCGCGGTCATCGTATCCACATGATCAAGCAATTTCGCACGATCACTGACCAGTGGCTGAATATACGCGTTAGGACAGTTTCTATTTGTACCGCCACTTCCAGACCTTAACGAACAAAAACAATATTCATCCGCACAGTAACCGCTTCTTTCCTGCCAGCCATAATATGTCCAAACATTTTTTGTACTAGTGCAGTTACTGCAGCGTGAGCTGCTATTACTATATGAAGAGCCCATATCTGAACATCTCTGCGATGTAGAATCGCCGCCACCTCTAATGATACGCCCATAAGAATAAACATCCCAAGGCCCCTCATAATCATCAAGCACATCATAATCATACGGGTCATTATTACCTTTTGACGGATCCCAACCATGCCCATCCAGATTATTGGCACTATCACGCCAGAGCTGCCCTTTAGAACCAGAGACATAACTCGCACCTGTTTCATAACCATTAGGGTTATGCTCAACAACACAACCAAACCAATCATAACTAGTATAATCCGTTGTATAGCTCATATCTTCTGGCAAGTTAACAAACACATCCCCATCAGCATATTGCGTTCCATCTGGGTTCTTACCCAATCCATAACGACCAATACGAACAGAGCTACTATATGGAACCATACCAACCTTAATAGAACTCGGGTTACGAGCACTATCATAAAGAATATTGACGAAATTTTTAGAGGCCTGTCTTAATGTGCCAATATTATTATTTGAAGACATTGAACCAGTATTATCCAGCACCAATACAACTTCCAAACCTTGCACTTCCCTTTGAACAGTCGTCTCAGCAGCCACATCAATTGTATGAACACCAATAATCCCTAAGAACATTGTCTGGTATTGTGCGCTACCTTGAACATGCACCTCATTATCAACCACGGTAATCACAGGATCAAAAGTATCACCGATACGGTTATTAGGAAAATTCACCTGAAAAAACTGCTTCACCTTCTGACGAATAACAGATTCTTCACTAGAAGTTGCAGCAGCTGCAAGCGCAGAAGAGTCCAATGCCTGCATCAAACGCTGCTGCACAAGATAAGCCATTGCATAATCTATAGCCATCCCACCAGCACCAATAACCAATGGCGCCATAAGCGCAAATAAAATAGCAATTGCTGCCTGCGTTTTTCTTACATAGGCCGTAATTTTAGATCTAAGCTGTTCAATGCAATTCATATACATTTTGTATTTCCTTTTTTACAGCTCTCTGGTTAAACGCTTCAACATGGCATTCCTTGCCTGCACACAACTGCACTTTGCCTTCCTCGCGCAAATGCTTTTTCATGCATTGCAATATCACTCACCATAAACCCTGCAAAAAATGGCTGGTAATTATACTCCACCCCAACAACCAAAACACCACTATCCGGTGCAGATAATGCCGCAACATCCGTTAAAACATTGCTCATAGGTGACATCCCTTGTGTTTCTCTCCATACAATACTGGGCGTGCCAGCCTGATCAAAACGAATACTAACGACATCAACTCCATATGAAGTCGGAGTAATAGGCTCATAAGCTAACCTTCCCGCTGCAATAGCCTCACCAACAATCAAATCATCAACCTCACGATTTCTAGAGATTAAATCAGCTGTCACTTGCGAGGCACGAATTGTTTTCTGATTCATAATAATGGCATTGCCAATATCAAAAACTCCGACAAGCATAATCAAAAGAATGGGAAACACAAAAGCAGCTTCAACAGCAGCCACCGCCGAGCAATCCTCATACCATTCTTTTAATTTACCCATAATCACTTTCATTATGCTCCACCATTAAATTCATATGGCTCAGACTGAAACACCATTGTAGTAACAAATAATTGGCGCTGATCTGGCCCGCCCAACAACTGCGCAACAAGAGGCGTCACTAAACTATGATAGTAAACCACACGGACTAAAACTTCATCTTCAGAACCGCCCGCATCAAACCCTTGTGATACGAGATCCCCATCAGCATCATAAGTTGGATCGTAATTATTATAATTGGCAAAACTATCAATTGGAACCACCTCCAATTGTACGGAATTACAATCCACTAAAACCGTTGCATAATCGCAAAGCGCATTTCTAAAATTTGTCTCAGGGTCACCAACAGAATTTTGCAACTGTCCGGTTCGTATCATCCTACTAGCGTTAGTCACAGCACCATCCAAAAGACTGGCAGATGCAAACATAATAGATATTTCCAAGATACCAAGAACAAGCATAAAATATGGTATTGCAAGCAGACTAAACTCAATAGCCGTCACACCATCTTCACTCTTACGATACTTAAAAATTAGCGATCTAATAGACACAAAACAATCCAACTACATACAAATTATCTTAAATTATCACTTAATTTAGGGCATAAAAAAAGCGGCGGAACGCACGCTTTTAAAAATCACCCTAACTTTATTATTGTTTCACACCGGAACTAACAAAAAATTAAAAATCCATAAAATGCTATTCATCGTTTTGAACGACCCCGGTCACATCCCTGCCCCATCTTTCGATAAGCTCCTGTTTCCTTTTAACAATATCACTTCTTCTGGACTGCCCCTGCTGATAAAAGAAGCTTGAGATAACAAGACCAGCGCCCCAATATATAAAATACCCAACGGCCGCTGCTGCGTATATGACAACAAGAGTAAGGGGGGTAAACAAGATATCAATCGCAACATCTAAATCACCACTAACTTCCCAAAGATCAAGCATAAAGGGGACACACCCCATGACATTATACGAACCAACAGTTACGGCCCTTGTTTTCTTCGGAGTAGAATCCACAAAAAAAGCTACAAAAGATGGAATTAAACCAACAAATAAAATTACAGCTGTCGGCAGAAACACAATTGAAAGCACCGCAATAAATATCAGCAATAAAGTCGCGCGCCCTTTACCCATTACACAAACCTCATAATCATGAAAACACCTGACCTAACAAAACAAACAAAGCTCCGATAACAATAAGAACCGAGAGAATAGCCGATGCCATAGCAATCCACTCCTGAGCAGACTCTAAACCAAATTTCTCTTTATCCTTTAAAAGCTCATTAAGCTCCATCTCTTCTCGGGATAACACATGAAACTCAGCCTTAGCAGCCTTAAAACCTTTCACATCTTTGGATAAGATATCATGATTATCAAGAAGCGCCTCCATCTTGACCAAATCACCATTTCCAGCCATATCATTGATAGCCTTTTTAAGTTTTTCACGCACCTTACGGTCATGATAAAGCTCATAAACACTATCCAGTTTCTTTGCGAACCAAGATGATAATTTAGGCACCGAACGAATATTGTTTCGAGCCTGTATATAGGACATGCATCGTAGATTTGCGAGAATAACCTTAGCTTTGTTACCCGAATTAACATCATACAGGCACGACTCAATAACCTTACTATCCTTTTCCATTAAAAACGCCGCTACATGTCTATCAATTAACAACGTTGGCGCTTGAGAACTCTCACACATATCCTCGTAAGCCAGCAGCAAGTCACGTGGCCTAAAAACCAGATGATTAGTCAGCCCCTCACTTAAACACGGCACATCCGATGACATGGAATACATACATCGCTCGAGCCCTTCCCCAATACGTGAACTTTTAATATAACGTCTAATTTGATCATATTTAGAAAACATGCTTGCGACATCAACATTGGGATTCAGGTGATTATTCAACCATAAAGGAATAATTGTTGTCCCGGCCATATCGGCATATGGCTTTAAATCACGTTTATTAATATACGCATGCGCCAAAGAGGTACCATAACCATTTGGAAAAATACTAATACCCTTATATTTAAAAGGTGCATTACCATCAATTGCAACACTAACTCCAGCAACAAGCCTATCTGTATAACCAGCCCCCGTTCCAGCATCACGAACAATTTGAATAATATCCTGAAGGCGCTCTAAAATCAGATCATCATTGACAGATCTCTCCACCCATTGCAGTAAACTGTCATCATCAACAACCCGCTTAAGATCTGCCGGATTCTTATGAATATCAGTACTTAGAGAGATAACAGTACTATGCTTATTGTCTGCAAAAACAAAAGGACGAGAAGCTTTTTTTCTAACGATCCCTTGCTTCGGTGACAACCGGCGCCCATCAGCCCAGGTCATCAACTCTTCTAACCCCCAACGCTGAGCAGGATCATCATGCAAAAGCCCACGCATTATTTCAAGCTCAGCGCCCTTAAACCTATCTCGACCAGTTAAAGCCGTATAAGTGCCTAACTCAATCTTCTTTTTTAGGATCTGCTCATCACTAAGCCCTTTAAGAGGATCGTGACTCCTCATCATAACAACTAAGCTAACACCAAACGCGTATAAATCATCAGCAAACTCTCCCTCACCTCGACCGATTGGGTCTGCCATCATGCGCTCAATAGGCAAATACATTGCTGGCTGTTGCGAAGAACATGGAGATGATAAACCGTCACCAAGAACAAACTTTTTCAAATGACCACTTGTTGTGCCATACATGTTCATAGGATTTATAGAACCGTGGTTAAAAGCACGCTCCTTAAAATCCTTTAAAATAGCGACCATCGGCTTAGCGACAATATCTGTAATATCCTCAGGCCGCCACCCTAATGCCGCCTCTTTGTTTGTTTCTAGATAAACATTTCCAAAGTTATTATTATACAAAAGAACAAAACGTTCGCCCTTTGCTGGCGGCCAAAAAACCACCCCGTAATCAATCAGCTGCGCTAAATTCGGGCTAGAAATTTTCAAATAACGAGAAATATTTTCTATACGTGGCGCGAGATGCCTCTCAACAACAATAGCGACGAGCTCTTTAGAGGCCCGCCCCGTTTGCATAGCGGAATAAGCCTTACAGATACCAGTATCATATTGCGGCACAGGGTTATTCGCGTAAATTTCAAAATCTTTTTTAAACTGAATAGTCGAATTAGATACACCGTGTCCCGACCTATTCTTTTGTGAAACAGGCTTTTCTTCAGCTAACTCTTCGGTTTCTTTTTTCTCTTCAACCTCGTCGGCCATTACACCATCGCATTCATTGATAAAATCCTTTAAAATATGAGCTATATTCTATAGCACTTATTGTTTTATTCTACTTGTCTACAAACCAAATGTAAAACAGGGAGTAATAAACTATAATAATTTATCTTTAAGATATAATTGATATAATGAAATTCTAAATTGTACATTTTTACAGAATAATAAAGAATGAAGCACTCAAACAGTAAACGTGATGTATGGATCATAGATGCAGATACATCGCATAGCGGCAAAGTCAGTAAAGCTTTACAAGATCTATACAATATAGATTGCTTTGAGAACACAGGCCGCTTATTTGAAGAAATCAAAAAAGGCTCCCCTGCGGCGATGCTTATAACAGGCAACACCTCACCAGAGAATTGCGTTGATATAATACATAAAATAAGGGAAATCGATCAAAAGCAAGAGATTGTAATCATCTATATCGCAGGCTCAGAAATAGATCCTAAAATAGAGAAATCAAAACAAGCTGGAGCAAACGCAACCCTCTCCCGCCCTTATTCAAAACAAGCTCTATTAAACACAGTATCAAATTCACTCAATCAAGCTGTAGAACGTCAATGGGATGCACTCCCAGAAACACAAAAAAATGCACTCAAACAAAGCTCTTCGATCTTTAGCGATATATCAAACGTCATAAGTAGCGGCCAGCCAGTTGAGTTTAATAGCGTAAAAGACAACTGCCAACCGTTAGTCGATGCTATAGAAACAGGTGATTTCTTAAGCATACTTGATGGTGTTAAAAACCATGACGACTACACCTATGCCCATTCAATGCGCGTAGCAACACTTCTAACACTTCTAGGTCACGAAGCAGGGTTTAATAACGATGAACAACTCCTACTATCAAGCGGTGGGTTAGTTCACGATGTTGGTAAAATGATGATTCCTCATGAGATCCTTAATAAGCCAGGACGCTTAACAGACGAAGAATTCGAAATCATGAAGAGTCATGTCGCAGAAACCATGACCTACCTAGACACCTGCGATGACATTCCCAAGGGGGTGCGCATCATTGCCGAACAACATCACGAAAAGATTGATGGTACAGGCTACCCACACAACTTACAGGGCAAGGACTTAAACGAACTCGCAAGAATGGCAGCTGTGGTAGATGTGTTTAGCGCCTTAACAGATAGACGCGTCTATAAAGAACCAATGCCGACTGAAAAAGCGATCAAAATCATGACCGAGGAAATGACATCACACCTCGATCAACATTTCGTCAAAATGTTTGAAAAGATAGCCTACGATGCGAAAGTCATCCAATCGGCTAAAACCTAGTAAAGGCTTTAACCTTCGAATGGGTCTTGCATCAAGATCGTATCATCACGCTCTGGGCTCGTTGAAAGCAACGTAACTGGCGCACCAATAAGCTCTTCAACATGCTTAACATATTTAACAGCAGCCGCAGGAAGTTCTCCCCAAGTGCGCGCACCATAAGTTGTTTCTTTCCAACCTGGCATAGTTTCATATATCGGCTTTAGATCTGCTTGCGCAGCCTGTGCTGCAGGAAGGTAATCAATACGCTCACCATTAAGCTCATAACCAACACAGATTTTAATCTCATCCAAGCCATCCAGAACATCAAGCTTAGTCAGGGCAATACCGTGTATACCGCCAAGTTTAATAGTCTGACGCACTAATGCCGCATCAAACCAGCCGCAGCGTCGTTTGCGACCTGTTGTAGTACCAAACTCATGACCTCTCTCACCAAGAAATTGACCAATTTCATTTTCTTGCTCAGTTGGGAAAGGCCCGCTTCCGACACGTGTTGTATAAGCTTTTGTAATTCCCAATACATAACCTACAGCATCAGGCCCCATTCCAGAACCAGTAGCCGCCTGACCAGCCGCCATATTCGAAGATGTCACATATGGATATGTTCCATGATCCACATCAAGCATCATACCTTGCGCACCTTCAAAGAGGATCTTCTTACCAGCGCGGCGCGCCTCATCTAGAATCTTCCAAGTCACCGCTTTGTAAGGCAAGATCTGATCACGCACCTCCATAAGCTGGTCAAAAATTTCATCTGCACTCACCTCTTCAGCACCTAGCCCACGAAGTAAAGCATTATGATGAAACATCATGCGCTCAAGCTTAGTTTTCATCACATCCGGATATTCCAAATCGCAAACGCGAAGAGCACGACGTGCAATTTTATCCTCATATGCTGGACCAATACCGCGTCCCGTTGTTCCAATCTTTTTAGCACCAAGTGCATTTTCCATGGCAGCGTCTAAAGCAGAGTGAATCGGTAAAATCAAAGGTGCATTTTCAGCAATTTTCAACTTCTCTGGTGTCACTTCAACACCTTGCGCACGCACATTATCCATCTCCTTAACAAGCGCCCAAGGATCAATGACCGTACCATTTCCGATAATTGAGATTTTACTCTTACGAACCATACCTGATGGCAACAGATGAAGCTTGTATGTAACACCATCAATAACCAAAGTGTGACCAGCATTATGCCCGCCCTGAAAACGCACAACAACATCAGCGCGACTAGATAGCCAATCAACGATCTTGCCTTTACCTTCATCGCCCCATTGGGAACCAATTACTGCCACATTCGCCATCTGTTTTCTTCCTTATAGCTTCCGTTTAATAACTTTACCTTGCGCTTGCATAACTGCAACTTCACGCCAAGAACATTCCTCGCCAACCTCAACAACATCTTCAGTTGCCCCAGTCAACAATCCGCAACGAACCGTATCCATGTAAAAAGTAAAGCCTACAGCACTTTCAGTTGCACTACCCTCGACTTTATACCGTCCACCTCGTCCCAACACACCTCTTACACCTTGCGCAAAAAATGTAAAGGAGACACCATCATGATATTCAAAGCCTTGCGTCTCAAGAGGATCTACGCTGATATTAACAAATTCTGACAACTCCAGCTCTTCAACAGCTTTAGAAACGCCATCAACAACCCCTTTAAGCCGAGCTATAATAGCAGCATCCTCATCACTAAATTCATAAGCGCCAAGAGCATCAAATACCTTTTCAGGGTTTCCTGCAAACTGAGAACGTAAAACATCAATTTCACTTTCTCCCGCATCTGTAATCTTCATCAAAGCATGAAACAAAGCTGAATAAGAGAAATCAATCGTAACAACAGGAAGCCCAAGAACTGACAGAGCTTTCAAAGCGACAACAGCCGCCTCAATATCGGCATGAACATTATCAACACCAACAATTTCGCAACCGACTTGAGTAAACTGTCGCTGTGTGCGGTACTGAGAACTCTCAGTTCTAATAACATCATTGGCATAAGTTAAACGAAGCGGACGACGCTCATCACTAAGACGAGATGTTGCTATGCGTGCAATCTGCGCTGTAATGTCACTTCGAAGAGCAAGCATCTTACGGCTTTTAGGATCCATAACACGAAATGTATCATCAGCAATACAAGAGCCGACACCGCTAGAAAACAAACTTTCCTCGAACTCAGCAATAGGCGGCTTAACACGCTCATACCCAAAGCTTTTAAAAACGGACATTAAGCTTGCAATAGCGTCATATTCCGCCTCCGCATCAGGCGGAAGCAGATCTTCAAAACCAGCTGGTAATAAACCGCTATTTTTTGCACGCATATCCATGCCCTAGGAAATAAGCACTAACGCTTAGAAAGTCAACCAATCATGATGCCTTTTCAATGACACCACACAGTTCAGAAACCACATTTTCCACACGCGCCTGATCATCACCTTCAGCCATAACACGGATAACAGGTTCCGTACCACTTGCACGGACCAAAACACGGCCATCATTTGCTAAGGTTTCCTCGGCCTTTGAAATGCCTTCTTTAACCTCATCTTTTTCAAGTGGTGATCCATTATCATAACGCACACTCTTAAGTAATTGCGGAACAGGTACAAACACATTCAAAGCTTCACTCGCTTTTTTACCTGACTTTTTAAGATAGGAAAGAACATGAAGCGCAGATAATAAGCCATCACCTGTGGAACTATAATCCGATAAAATAATATGCCCAGATTGTTCACCGCCAATATTATAACCACCCTCACGCATAGCTTCGGAAACATATCTGTCCCCTACACCAGTGCGAACAAGCTTTAGCCCTTCCTCTTCAAGCCTACGCTCTAAACCAAGATTAGACATCACAGTCGCAACCAATGCCCCGCCCTTTAACTTGCCAGCCTCATGCATAGCCAAAGTCATAGCCCCCATGAGCTGATCACCATCAATTTTATCACCGTTTTCATCGACCATAATCAAGCGATCACCATCACCATCAAGGGCAACACCAACATCAGCGCCATACTCAACCACAAATTTTTGCAACATCTGCGTCGCAGTTGCACCGCATCCATCATTGATATTACGCCCATTAGGCTCAACACCTATTGGAATAACATCCGCCTCCATCTCCCAAAGGACTTGAGGAGCAACTTTATATCCAGCGCCGTTAGCACAATCTATAACAACCTTCAAACCCTCAAAACTCTCACCACGAGGTAAGGACCGCTTCAAACTTTCAGCATAACGGCCAATCACATCATCCAAACGTGCAGCCTTACCGAGCTGATCTGGCGCTGCCAAGCCACTATCCAGGTCATTACCATCAAGCTTAGCTTCAATTTCTCGCTCAAGATCATCATCAAGCTTACGACCATCAGAACCAAATAATTTAATGCCATTGTCTTGAAACTGGTTATGTGAGGCCGATATCATCACACCAATATCCGCACGCAGACTTCGCGTTAACATAGAGATACCAGGCGTTGGAACTGGACCAGTTAAAATAACATCCATCCCCATCGACAAAAAACCAGCCGTTATGGCCTGTTCAAGCATATAACAAGATAGCCTCGTATCTTTACCAACAACAACGCGGTGCGTCGGCTGCCCAGGATGCTTCGCCTGTAAGACTTGAGCCGTCGCCATTGCAACCTTCATCGCCATTTCAGCAGTCATAGGAAAACTATTTGCCTGCCCGCGAATACCATCTGTTCCAAAATATTTTCGTGTCATATCTTATATTTATAATGTCTACGTCTATCAGCCAAGCTCAATTAATTACAGCTAACGCCTTATCAACGATAATGTATAGCCATATTAAAAATTACAACATATAAGAGAAAACATATAAAAGCCAAAAAGAAAGCCCCTTTCGGAGCTTTCTATAAATCAAAAAACCTTTTAAGCGCCCTGCGGCTCACCACCACTAAGCGGCGTACTCGAAGGCACGGATGAACGCGGCGGCGTATCATCATCAGATTTACGGTCATAATCTCTGATAATTGGCTTACCTGCAAGCAGATCCCTGATTTCATCGCCCGTCAGCGACTCATATTCAATTAAAGCCTTAGCAAGCTTATGAAGATCATCTAGATTCTCCGTCAAAATCGCTTTCGCCTTCATATAACCTTCATCAACAAAACGTCGAACTTCAGATTCTATAGCCGAGGATGTTTCGCTCGAAATACGCTTCTGACGATATTCCATTTCATCATCGCCATAATCAATCATACCGATTTTATCACTTAGTCCCCACTCAGTGACCATTGCACGTGCTAAACGTGTCGCCTGACGAATATCCCCTGAAGCTCCACTCGTCACCTGATCATCACCAAAAATAATCTCTTCAGCAACACGCCCGCCCATACCTACAGACAAGTTAGCTTCCATTTTTGCGCGTGATGTAGAATAACGATCACCCTCTGGCAGACGAATAACCATACCAAGTGCACCACCTCGCGGCACAATAGTTGCCTTATGAATTGGATCACTTTCCGGTTCATGAAGCGCGACGAGAGCATGGCCAGCTTCATGATATGCCGTAAGCTTCTTCTCATCTTCGTTCATAGCAAGTGAACGCCTTTCTGCGCCCATCATCACTTTATCTTTCGCGTCCTCAAGCTCTTCCATCCCGACAACGCGCTTATTTCTTCGGGCCGCAAGCAACGCAGCCTCATTAATAAGGTTTGCAAGCTCAGCACCAGAAAAGCCTGGCGTACCTCGGGCAATAACATCTGTACGAACACTACTCGCCAACGGTACTTTTTTGATATGAACATCTAAGATCTCTTCACGCCCCTTAACATCTGGAAGCGGAACATGAATCTGCCTATCGAAACGACCTGGACGAAGCAGGGCTTTATCAAGCACATCAACGCGGTTAGTCGCTGCAATAATGACGATACCTTCATTGGCTTCAAAGCCATCCATCTCTACTAGAAGCTGGTTTAATGTTTGCTCACGCTCATCATTACCCCCGCCATATCCAGCACCTCTATGACGACCAACAGCATCAATTTCATCAATAAAGATAATACATGGAGCATTCTTTTTTGCCTGTTCAAACATGTCGCGAACACGGCTAGCACCAACACCAACAAACATCTCAACAAAATCAGAACCAGAAATAGTAAAGAATGGAACCTGCGCTTCACCAGCAACAGCACGCGCGATTAGTGTCTTACCTGTACCAGGAGAACCAACTAAAAGAGCACCTTTTGGAATCTTACCGCCTAAGCGTGAAAACTTGTGTGGGTCTTTCAAAAACTCAACAATTTCCTCAAGCTCCTGCTTAGCTTCTTCAATACCCGCAACATCATTAAATGTAACACGGCCATGTTTTTCCTCGGTCAATAGGCGTGCGCGAGATTTACCAAACCCCATAGCGCCACCGCCACCCTTACCCTGCATTTGACGCATAAAGAACAACCAAACACCAATAATTAGAATAGCAGGCAATAGAGATACAATAATGCTTGCAAAGCTCATTTCCTCTGGGTCTTCTTTATCAGCTGAAATCTCAACAGCGGTATCTCTCAGGCGCTCCACAACATTCTCATTTGGCGGAACCATAACTTTGAAACGCTCACCACTTGATGAATAAACACCAAAAAGCTCCTGCCCTTTAATCATGACATTAGCTATTTCACCTGACTGCGCATCAGCCATAAATTGACTATAGGAAAGCCCTTTACCACCCTTCGCACCAGTACTTGAAGAATTCTGCAAAATATTAAAAAGGAATAGCAAAACCACAGCAACAGAGAGCCACAGAACTATATTCTTCCCAAATCCATTCACGACAAATTGCCCTTTCTAAATTGAATATAAAATTAAGATAAAGATTTTATCTCAAGAAACAAGTAAAAGACGTCGATTTTAGAGTGAATAATAACGTATAACTCTACCCATTGCGCGCACGGTGCTCTGCTTCACATTCAATAATGATTTCACCACTTTTATCGTTTCGACTAAAAATAAGGCCACCCAGTGTCCTCTTACGAAAAGCATTATCCAAATCCAGTAATTCAGAGCATAATTCTTCTACACGCTCCATTCTGGGCTGATAAGCACCTTCACCAACCATCCCTCGAAAAACCCTAAAAATACAGCGTACAAATAACTCATAAGGGTTACTAGCAAACGACAAGAAATCAAATACAACACGACCCGAATTGCGCTCCAAAACTGCATTTTCATATAGATTATCAGCCATTACCTCAAGGGCCTCCTGCGCCCGTGAGAGCCTTTTAATAGTGACACCCAAACGTTTTGTGCTTAACCCCTCTTTCTCAAGCCCTTCACGAAGAGTTCTGATGCGAACACGCGCATATTTTTCATCAAGATTTGAAGGATCATCAATATAATCAAGACCATATTCGTTGCATAGATGAGCAAGTTCCGCCTTTTCAAAACTCAAAAAAGGACGAACGAGTTTCAAATTAGTACTATAATCACTTATGGACTTCATGCCCAAAAGGCCATCTAGACCACTCCCACGAGCCAAACGAAATAGAACAGTCTCAACCTGATCATCCATATGGTGTCCAAGACATAAATGCGTAAGATTATGCCCTTCACAATATTCGGCCATTAATGAATAACGCGCACGCCTAGCCTCTTCCTGAACCCTAGAACTTACGCCATCATGCTCCCATTTCAATGCTTGAAATTGCGCCCCTATACTTTCGGCAAACTGTGATACGAATAAGGCTTCAGAGGCTGCTTCCTCACGCAAACCATGATCAACGCAAAGAATATGAAGATCTTTATCAGCCCAATTGGATAAAGCATAAGCAAGCGCAATAGAATCTGCACCGCCAGAAACAGCCACCGCTAAACGATTTGGTAAATTTAACCGCTCTAACTCTAATTTAAAGTCATCAGGAGCCATAATTTTTTCAAACCCCCTTTAGATATTGAAACTACGTCGCTTAACAACCAAGCCTTTTAGCTTCTTGACGCGCACG
>CENJ01049912.1_pt1 | contig 15938 bp, 13 predicted proteins | sample 356161 | NCBI WGS metagenome assembly CENJ01 (sample SAMEA2619531, study PRJEB7988) | marine metagenome | biome: marine biome (ENVO:00000447); feature: surface water layer (ENVO:00002042); material: "saline water (ENVO:00002010), including plankton (ENVO:xxxxxxxx)" | depth 5 m
GAATTAGGTCATAAACTGGCTGAAAACGGTCATGAAATTCATTTTATTGCTTATCAGAAACCAGTTAGACTTAACCCTGATAATAATAAAGTTTATTTTCATAAAGTTAATGTTCCTTTCTATCCTTTGTTTAATTTTCAACCATATGAACTTGCTTTATCCAGTAAGCTAGTCGATGTATGCTTAAAATTTAAAATAGAATTAATCCACGTACATTATGCTATTCCGCACGCATATGCTGCATATATGGCTAAAAAGATGCTTAAATCATCTGGAATAAATGTTCCACTTGTCACAACGCTGCACGGTACAGATATTACACTAGTAGGAAACCATCCTTTTTATAAACCTGCAGTTAAGTTTTCAATTGAACAGTCTGATATTGTAACATCAGTTTCAGAAAGTTTAAGACAGGATACTATTGATTTCTTTGGAGTTGAAAGAGAAATTAAGGTTGTTTCTAATTTTGTGGATTTAGATAAATTTAAAACTCAGCTTTTAAGATGTAATGTAGATAATGAAAATTATAAGGTTATAACACATGTTAGTAATTTTAGGCCTGTAAAAAATATTAGAGGTGTAATTGAGTTTTTTGAAAAAATCTCAAAAAAGATTAAATGTAAATTTAAGTTAATAGGAGAGGGGCCAGAACTAGAATTAGCAAAGCAACTTATTAATGATAAAAATATAGATAATGTACAGTTTTTAGGAAACACTCAGGAGGTTGAAAAAGAGCTTTGCCATTCAGACTTATTTATTCTCCCGTCAAAGACAGAAAGCTTTGGTTTAGCTGCCCTTGAAGCAATGGCATCAAAAGTTGTTGTTATATCTTCAAATTCAGGTGGTTTACCTGAAGTTAATATTCACGCTGAAACAGGCTTTTTATCTGAATATAATGATATCAATTCAATGGTTGGACATGCTGAGAGTATATTAAATGATGAAAATAAACTCAATCAAATGAAAGAAAAGGCATTTCTTAGAGCTAAAAAATTTGATATAAATAAAATAATTTATAACTACGAGAATATATATAAATCTGTTATTTAGGATTATAAATTTTCTTAGCATTCTTGTAATTAAACTCCTTATCAAAACTCATTTTCTTAGTGCCAAAATTTTTATAAATATCCATTTGATCCGAGTAATGTTCTGAATTATTGTGATGATTAGCACCATAAGAGATAATGGACTCAATTTCAGTTTTATTTTCAGTAAATTTTGCAAATTGTATATAAGATTCTCCATGTGTTACTCTAATTTTCCCATCTTTATAATTTGATGCATTCATAGCAGTTATTACATCAGGCATTCCCCAAATGGGTATTTCTTTATCCCCTCTAACAAGCTTCTGATAATCACCAAGTTTAACTTTTGTGGTTTTGAAATATTTTAACATTTGTTCTTTTACCTCTGTTAAGCACTTTGCAATAATATCCTCACCAAACTCTCTGTTTATATAGCTTTTTCTAAAGTATTTTCTAAGGTTGTAGTAGAACAAAGCAAATGTACCTGCTCCGATTGATTCTATATTTGTTTTTCTGTCCCAATTCTGTATGTTAATTAATAATTCTTTTATTTCTGTATAATCGTCTGGATTCATTTCCATTATTTTATTAACATCCATAAAATTGTAGTTAAATGGAGTAGGGAAGGTGTGATCATACTTTATCAACTTGAAAGAATTATAATCTATAGAGTCATAAGAATTAATCAGTTCAAAAATTCTTGTGCTTCTGTTATTATCATATAGCTCAAAATTCATGTTTTTAGCATAATCTTTTGGATCTGGATTTTCATCTAAAGAAGTTGATTTAAAAGGGCTATGATTAGCATTGTATACATAACCTGATTTTGGACTAATAACTTGAGGAAGTTCTTCAGTATTATAATACTCATTCCATAATGTTTTTTTAGTATTTCCAGGAATAACATTTGTCCAATTATAGCCATTATTTCTTTTTGGAATTATTCCATTTGATATATAAAATATTGTATCATTCTTGTCTGCATATCCTATGTTATAACCAGGGATTTGATTCATTTTAAGAATATCATAAAATTCATTAAAATTTTTAGCTTTATTCATTTTCCACCATTGTTCAAGTCCTCTTATGTGATGTAAAGATGCAGTCCTTATGGAATAAAATCCATTTTTATTTTTTAGAGTTGGCCCATAAATACTTTCATAATATTTTTTCTTAACACGTATAGGAATACCTAAAATTTTAATATATGCCTTTGCTTTAAATGTTTTTAATTTTAGAATTTGATTATCAAACTTATAGTGATTCTTATCAATCATCTCAAGTTGAAAAATATCTGTTTTGTCTGGATAGTTTACAGTGTGAGTCCATCCTAAATTTTCGTTTGTTCCAGTAAGAATACAAGGAGCCCCGGCAAAAGTAGCTCCTATAATATTTGTCCCTTCTTCGCTAACAAGATGAGCTTCATACCAGGAAGTCGGTCCATCAAGCGGTTGATGAGTATTTATCCCTAAATAAGTCTCACCGTTCTTTGTAATATTGGTGCTAAAAGCAAATAAGTTAGAACCAAGTTTATTTTCATCTAGAAATGAAATATTTTTTAAATTATTCTCAATAATTGATCTTACAGCTTTATCACCTTCACTAGATATAAAAAGTTGTAAAAAAGAATATTTTACCATTTTTTTTGGTGTGATAGGAAATAATTCCTTTACAAGAACTTGATCTGCATGTAGTTCAGCAAATTTGTTTATTCCTTGAGCATATCCTTCAACTATTTTCAAAAAATCTTTATCTATTGTATTATACAAACTGTCAACAACATAATCAGATCTAATCAGTTGAGTTAAAAAATCAGCAGGTGCTCCTCTCAAACCAATATGTTTGCTTAAAAGACCATTTCCAGCTAAATATGCTTCTTGAATAGTTTTAAAATCATCTTCAGAATGGGCCCAAGCTAATCCATATGCTAATTCTGCATCAGTTTTAGCATATATGTGTGGAACTCCAAAACTATCTCTTAAAATTTCAATATTATTAACATCTATTTTTTGAGAATAAGTATTATTAATTATAAATAAAATAGCTAAACTTATAAAGAGTCTTTTCATAATACATATATAACAAAAAACCCGCCAAATAGGCGGGTTTTTAAATCAAAAAGATAGATTTATACTAGTATCCGTAATTCTGTTGAATATTTGGATTAGCATTTCTTTCACTAATTGATATTGGATAAGCATATCTGTATGATCCATAAGTTGGAGGAGCTCCAGTCTTATCATCATTCATTTGCTTAACAGCATCAACTAATGGCATATCTTTACCAGTTCTTGCTAAATCATCAAATCTTAATCCTTCAGCATAAAACTCTTTTCTTCTTTCATTCAAGATGTTTTCAATAGTAGCTTCAGTGTATAAACTAGCATTTCTTAATGTTGGAATGTTATTTAAATATGTTAAAGCTGTTGCAGCATCACCTGCTCTTAACATAGCTTCAGCATAAATTAAATGCATTTCCTCAATTCTAAATAAAGTGATATTATCTGATCCATCCATTGAAGGATATTTACCTAATACAGTTGGATAGCCTTGAGCTGTACCAATCATACTGTTTTTAGTAAATCTAACATCAGTTGCTTTGTCAGCGTCAAAAATATCGTATAGATCTGGAGAACCATCACCTGTAAGAATTCTTACATCACCGTATGAAGTACCTCTTAGAATGTAACCCATTCCGTTAATACTAGTATTATCAGTACCACTATATGCTAATTCAAAAATTGAGTTAGAAGCATTATCTGTATAATAACTTGCTGCAAATGTAGCAGCGGTAGCAGGAGCTCTTCCAGAATTATCAATAACCCACTTTGCAGCAGAACCAGCTGTTGCATATAAGCTAGAATCTAATGAACCTGCGTATAAAGCAGCTCTTGCTAATACAGCATAAGCTCCAGCAACAGTCATGTAGCTAGTTGAATTATCAAATGATTGGTTCATCATAGAAATTCCTGCATTTAAGTCAGCTACGATATCACCTAAATTTGAAGCGACTGTTCCTCTTGCTGGTTGCAAGTTAGCAGGATCCTTATATGTTTTAACATAAGGTACACCTAAAGCTTGTAAACCACCTTGACCATCAATAAAATGTTGACCGTACATTCTCAAAAGATCAAAATGCAATAAAGCTCTTAAAGCGTGCGCTTGACCTTGAGTATGTGTTATCAAAGCAGCATCTCCACTTAGGTTAGATGTATCTGCTTGAAGAACAATATTTGTGATTGCTACTGCACCATAAACTGATGACCATGGTCCAAATCCTTGTGGATTATGATCCATGTCAGACGATGCAAATCTTCCAGAGTTCATGTTTGAGTACATATTGTCTGTTCTAACATCTCCCATAATTAATGCATCCCTTCCATAGTATCCACTAGGAGTCATTCTGTTATAAGCACTGTTTAGCACAGATTTTAGATCATCAACTGATTGAATTCCAGTTTCAGTATCCTTATCAAGAGCTAATACTGGCTCAAGATCTTCATCACCACAAGAAATTACAAAAAGTAATGATAAAGCTATTGTCGAAATTTTAAATATATTTTTCATGTTATTCGATTAAAAATTTAAATTAACACCAACAGTCCAAGATTTTGGAACTGGATTCCATAAATTCCATTGACCAGAGCTTAATGATACCTCTGGATCAAATTCAAAGTCATCTTTTGTCCAAGTCCATACATTGGTACCTTTTACATAAACGCTAGCGCTAGTAAGTCCCGAATTACCTAATATAGATTTTGGTAATTGATAGTTAACTGTCAAGTCTCTTAGTCTTATAAAATCACCATCATATAAAAATCTTGTGTTGTGATAAGATCCAGCAGTCGTTCTACTAGTTGACCAAATCATTTTTGGAACATCAGTAATATCACCTGGCTTTTGCCATCTGTTCATTAGATCAGCAGCACCTTGATAATAAAGTACAGATAATAATCCTGAATGCATGTAATATCCAGCCCATTGTTCATAAATTTTATGACCACCTGCATAAGTAAAATTTGCGTCAACAGTTAATCCTTTGAACTTAAGTCTAGTTCCAAGAGCTCCTGTTACTTCAGGTATTCTTGATCCTACAAAAGTTTGTCTTGCTGTGTTATAGTTAGACGTAGTTTCAACACTTGGTGGAGCATCAGCGCCATCACCACCAACAATGTAATAAGGTGTTCCATCAGATGCATCAACACCACCCCATTGTCTTAAGTAATACTCATAAATAGGTCTTCCAACTCTAGTTGCTGTATAAAATCCATCAAGATTGATATCATTACCATCAGCATCTTGAGCAAGTTTTAATACTTTGTTTTTATTAGTAGAGTAGTTACCGTATAAATCCCATGAAAAATCACCGATTTTAAGTACAGTTGCATCTAGCTCTATTTCAACACCTTTGTTTTCAACATCACCAACGTTTTGAGTTTGTGAGCTGTGACCAGTAGTTAATGAAAGTGGAACACTTTGAAGAAGATCATTTGTTTTCTTATTATAGTATCCAACAGAACCATTAATTCTATTACCTAGTAGAGTAAAGTCAAGTCCAATATCTAATTTTTCAGCTTTTTCCCAAGAAATTACAGCATTACCAAACGATGTTGGATACACAGCTCCTTGGTCATTATAATCAGCACCATAGCCAAATAGTGATTGGTATTGGTTTAACCCAATATTACTATCACCCGATTCACCCCATGACGCTCTTAATTTTAAAGCATCTACAACTGGGCTATCAGCTAAAAAGTTTTCATTGCTTATATTCCAAGCTAGACCATAAGAGAAGAAGTCTCCAAATCTATATCCAGAAGCAAATCTAGATGATCCATCATTTCTCCAAGTGAAGTTTACCACATATTTATCTAAATATGAATAGTTTGCAACAGCTGCATATGAAAGTAGTTTCCAATCACTAAATGAACCACCAGCTGACTGGTTAGTTGTAAAACTGTTAACATAATACAATCCTTGTGCAGCAGCATTTTCACCATACGCGCTAACAAAGTTGTTTTTATTTCTTTGGTATGACTGTCTTAATATAGCGCTAACAAAATGTTCGTTGTCTCCGAATGTTTGATTATACTCAAGAGAATTAATAGTTCCCCATGTAAATCTTCTTGATGTAGATTGGTCAGAAACACCATTTTCACCAACACCATCACCTTCAATTGGGTTCTGATATCTATGGTCATTTCCTAAGTTAAAATCGATTGCGAAAATTGATTTTAATTTAAAATTATCATTTATATCATAACTGAATGAACTGTTTGATATTGCTCTTGTATTCTCAGCTTTATAAATATTATTTTCCATCAAGTATGGAGTATGATGAGCTCCTGCAGGATGTGGTACATACCATGAACCATCAGCATTTCTAGCTTGGTGATTAGGAGACATAAAATATTTAGTAGCCTGTGGATTACCAAAATAAGCAGTTCCTTCAAGCTGACCATGTTGTTCACCATTAGTAACTCTATTGGTTGTTTGAAGTGTAGCTTTTCCAGCTTTCTTTGTGTAAGAAAAAGATCCACTAATTTGTTCATATTCAGAACCTAGACCAATACCATCTTGTTGCTTGTAGCCAAGAGAAATTCTAAAATTTTCAGTTGCAGTTCCTCCTGTTGCAGAAATATTATAGTTCTGTAATGGAGCATCTTCGATTTCAACTAAATCTTGCCAACCACCATCTACTCTTCCAGCGGCATCCCACTGTCTAAAGTCTGTTCTGTTATTTAGCATCCAATCTGCAGCGTATGATTCAGACCATCCACGAGACATCCCTGTTTCTGTTGCAAGTTCAAATCTTTGAGCACCTGTTAACATTTTAGTTCCTTCGACAGCTTTGTTTTGCCATCCGTATTGAGCTTGAACATTAAATTGTACTTTTCCAGCTGAACCTTTTTTGGTAGTAATCACAATTACACCGTTTGATCCTCTGTTTCCATAAACGGAAGTTGAGGAAGCATCTTTTAAAACTGTTATGCTTTCAATGTCATTTGGATTAATCATGGACAAAATACCAATACCAGCAGTTGCACCATAACCAATTGTTCCATTTGAAATAGGAACACCATCAATTACAAAAAGCGGTGAGTTATTACCAGATATAGATCCTTCACCTCTAATTCTAATTTGAGAGGCACTTCCTGGAGATCCAGAAATCGTAGCTATTCTTAAACCAGCTACTCTACCGTTCAAAGCTTGATCGGGAGATGTAAATGCAGAATTTTCAATTAGGTCACTTTTTACAGTAACAATACTTGCTACAGACTTAGATCTCTCTTGGGATCCAATTCCTGTTACAACCACCTCATCCAACGCTGTACTGCTTTCAAGAGATACATTGACTGTAGACGATATTCCAACCGTAATAGATTGGCTCGTATACCCAACATAACTGAAAACTAATACATCGCCTTGAGAGGCTGAAATTGAGTAATTACCATCAAAATCTGAGGTAACCCCAATGGATGTTCCTTGTACAACAACAGTAGCTCCTGGTAATGGCAATCCGTCAGAATCTGTAACTGATCCAGAAACTGTTCCTTGCGCAATACCATTAACTCCAGTCATCAAAAACAACAAGGATAATAGTTTTACTAATTTTTTCATATAAAGTTTTTATAGTTATTTAACGCAATATGTTAAAATTATGTTAATAAAACAATATATTTTTGTTAAAATATGAATGAAATTATCAATATAATTTTTTGAATTATAATTTAATAAGTTAGTATATGAATTATTGATGAAAACTGGATTCTTTAATCAATTAAAAAAAACTAAAATACCAGGTGTAATATCAATTTCGTTACTACCATCTGGTTTAGACTTTGTGAAATTTGAGTATAAAGCATTAGCTCCAAATTGGAAGCTTAAAGAGCTTTTTAGAAAAAATAAAGTTGATGAATTTTTTTTTATAGAACAATATAATAATCAGCTTGAGTTGTTAAATCCTAAATCTACTTTTGATCACTTAATTTCACTTGCTGATGGTAATGAGCCTATTTTAATGACACATGGTAATAAAACAAAGTTTTGTCATAGGCATTTGGTTGCACAATGGTTTACAGATAAATTAGGTCTGGATATTGAAGAGCATGAAACTGGTAAAGTTGTTAGAAAACATGGTTATATGAAAAAAATTGATAACCCAACTTTATTTTAATGAAACACATACTTAAATTTTTAATCGTCATTATTGTTTTTTCTTGTCAAAATGAAGACAATAATGATATTGTTTCTAGTGAGAGAAGATCAGAGGTTATGGTTGAAAATAATGTCTTCAAAATTTCATATAATGAGCTAAAAGAACAACCTAATTGGATAGAGTATACAGTAAAGGATTTTGTAAAAGTAGCCGATCGAGGAAATATGGATTTTTACTTAGTTAAAGATATATGGACATCAAGTGACAGTGATTATTTTAACAATCCATGGGACAAAGGTCATATGGCACCTGCTGGATCATTCACAGATTCTTGGTCAAATTTGGAACAAACCTTCTCGTTTGTTAATTGTGCGCTTCAAATTGACAACTTGAACAGAGGAGAGTGGAGAGAACTCGAAGAAGAAGTAAGAGATTTAGCAAAATCTTTGGGTCCAATAAAAGTTCGTATTGAATTAAAATTCTCATCTGAAAGTCAAGTTCTAACAACTGGAGCAACAATTCCTGATGGATTTTATAAATTTTTAACTTTTAATGATGGATCAAAAGAGTGTTATTATTTTGAAAATAAACCAACAGATAAAAAATGGATTGAATATGAAATTAACTGTAATTAAAAATTAAGTTTATTTAAAACAGACTTTCTTCCAACTTTTTTTGTTATGATATCATTTTTAATATTCCATCCACGAGCTGGTGAAAATGCTCTGGCATAATAAATTATTTGAAGATGAAGTTTATTCCATAATTCTTTTGGAAACAATCTCTTTGCATCTTCTTCAGTTTTTTTAACGCTCTTTCCGCTTGACAATCCCCATCTAAACATTAGCCTATGAATATGAGTGTCAACTGGAAAAGCAGGAATACCAAAAGCTTGTGAAACAACAACACTTGCAGTTTTATGTCCAACAGCTGGTAGTTTTTCAAGATCTTCAATGTTTTTTGGAACTTTTCCCTTATGCTTTTCAATAAGGATTTTAGATAATCCAAAAATTCCCTTCGATTTCATAGGAGACAATCCTACTGGTCTAATTATATCTCTGATCTCATCTACACTCAATTTGATCATATCATAAGGATTATCTGCTTTTTTAAAAAGAATTGGAGTGATTTTATTTACACCAGCATCAGTACTTTGAGCAGAAAGTAATACAGCAATAAGCAATGTATAAGGATCTTTATGATCTAAAGGCACTGGAACTTCAGGAAAAAGGTCTTCCAAAGTTTTAATTATAAAATTTATTTTATCTGTTTTTTTCAATTTTGTAAATTTAGCAACTAAAATTTATTTATTATGAAAACTCTGAAAGTAGGTGACAAATTACCAAATTTTGAATGCATTAATGAAAACGAAGAAATTATAAACAGTAATAATTTTATCGGAAAAAAACTAATTATTTTCTTTTATCCAAGAGCTAATACACCTGGATGCACCGCTGAGGCATGCAATCTTTCGGATAATTATCAAAAACTTACAGATTTGGGTTATCAAATAATTGGAGTTAGTTGTGATAAACCAAAGTCTCAAAAGAATTTTTCCGCAAAGTTTGGTTTTCCATATCCATTATTAGCTGATGTTGATCAAAAAGTAGTAAAACTATTTGGAGTTTGGGGCACTAAAAAAATGTATGGTAGGGAATATGAAGGAATTTATAGAATGACTTTCATTTTTGATAGTGACGGTATTTTAGAAAGAGTTATTGATAAGGTAAACACAAAGGATCATACTAATCAGATTTTAAATGGATAACTATCCTTTATAACCAAAAAGTTTTTTCTCTTTAATTAATTTTGATATTGTTTTGGGAAGCTTGTATTCCCAATCATTGGATCCTTTTTTAATTTCCTCAAGAACTTCCCAGGAAAATATGTTTAAAAGACTATGATCATAATCATTGATGTCAATAATTTTATTATTGTCTTTGAAAAACTTGTAAAGGTTTTTCATATTATCGTGAACTTGAAGATTAGTGCTATTAACTAATTTATTTTCCTTTAACATTGGGTATAAATATACTTCAGTATTTTTCTTAAATAATTTTCCGAAAGCTTCTAAAATTCCACCACTCAAGGTATTATAATAGTTTTCATCAAATACTTTAATCAAATTATCAACCCCCATTGTTAGAACTCTTTTTTTATCAGAATATTTTGAGAAGTAGTCAGATAGTTTATAGTATTCTTGAAAGTTTGTAATCATCACGGTTTTTCCAGATGAACATAATAATTCAGCTCTATCCAAAAAATCTTGTTCATTAATATCAGATTTTCCACTAAGAAGATTAGACAATGTAATTTCAAAAATTGACAGGGTGTTATCAAGATCAAAATCTTTATCATTAGAAATCATTTTAAATGACTTTTCATACATGTCCTCATTAACTTTAGTAACTGGTCTAAAACTTCCTCTGATAGCTAAAATATTTTTTTTATAAAGTACAGCAGCAGGCAAAATGTTATTACCATCTGGACCAAACATAACAGCTTGTGTCATTCCATTTTTGACTAAATCTAAACTTAAAAGTCTATTATCAACACCTTTAAAAAGGGGACCAGAAAAATTTATGGTATCTATTTCAATTGCATGTGGATCAATATGATCATACAAATATTTAATTAAAGACCTTGGTTTATTATGTTTATAATAGGCTCCATAGATCAAATTAACTCCCATTATACCCAATGCTTCTTGCTGAGCCTTAGCATCGATTAAATGAAAACGTACATGCATCTGAATTTCACTGTAATCATCACTGCTTTCAGTTTGAAATCTAATACCCATCCAACCATGACCTTTAAACTTTTTAGCAAAATCAATGGTAGCAACAGTATTTGCAAATGAAAAAAACATTTTATCTGGGTTTGAATCTCTTTTTACTCGAGTTTCAAGTAGATTAATTTCATGCTTGAGCATTTTAGTGAGCCTTGACCTTGTAACATATCTTTTATCATCTTCAATTCCGTATATAGCATCACTAAACCCTTTGTCATAGGCACTCATTGTTTTAGCAATTGTTCCTGATGCTCCACCTGATCTAAAAAAGTGTCTAGCTACTTCTTGTCCAGCTCCAATTTCAGCAAATGTTCCGTAAATATTTTCATTAAGATTAATGCGCAAGGCTTTATCCTTTGTAGAAAGAAGATTTTCAAAATCTTTATCGCCTTTTAAGGAAACTACCATAGTAAGTAATTATTACAAATTTAGTAAAGTATTATAGATTAAGTGATAGAAAAAATTAAATTTGATTAATTAATGAAATTAATTTTTTTAGGCACCGGAACTAGTACAGGTATTCCAACAATAGGTATTGATAAGCCTGTGTGTAAAAGCTCTGATTTTAAAGATAATAGGATGAGATCTTCAGTTGTTTTGCAGATAGGTGGTAAAAATATATTAATTGATTGTAGTCCTGATTTTAGACAGCAGATGCTTAAGTCTAATATATCCAGAATTGATGCAATATTAATTACTCATGAGCATTCTGATCATACGGCTGGATTAGATGATGTTAGGCCAATTTCATTCAGACATGGAAAGATTCCAATTTTTGCTCATAAAAGAGTTATAAATAATTTGGAGCGCAGATTTGATTATCTTTTTGATGAATCTGGTGGATATACTGGTTCTCCTCATGTTTTTTCAAATATAATTGACGAAAACAATGATTTTATGGTTGATGAAATTAATTTTACCCCTATTAGTTATTTACATCATAAACTTCAAGTATTTGGGTTTAGGTATAAGAATTTTGCTTACATCACTGATCTAAAAGAAATTTCTGAAGAAGAACTATCAAAGCTATATGATTTAGATATTTTAGTTCTAAATGCTTTGAGACATAAAAAACATTATTCTCATATAAATCTTAGTCAAGCTATAGAAATAACAAAAAAATTAAATCCAAAGAAAGCATTTTTTACACACATTGCACCTGATATGGGATTACATGAAGAAACTCAAAGAATTCTTCCTGAAAATATTTTTATCGCATACGATATGTTGGAAGTTGAATTTTAATACTTGTCTTTTAGCCAATCTAAAAATGACATTAAATTTTCTTGATTTACTCCATGCCCTTGATTAAATGAGTTATAGTTGTACTTAATTTCATTTTTATCTAGAACATCAAGTGTTTGTTTTGACTCTAAATATGGGATAACTTCATCTGATTCGCCATGTGAAATATATATAGATATATCATTTTTTTTATTTTTAAAATCAATTATTTTCTCTTCTACATATCCACTAAGTGCAACTAAGTTTTTGATTAAACCAGGATTAGATATTGCTATTGAATATCCCAATATTGCCCCTTGACTAAAACCAATCAAAGTAATCCTATTAATATCACAATTGTATTGTTTACAAATTACTTTAATCTCATTTGCAATTTCATTAGAACTATTTTTAGCAGTATTCTCATTAAACGATTTAACATTTTTTTCAAAGTAAATTTCATACCAAGCATACATTCCTTCAAACACTGTCAAAGGAGCTCTAAATGAAACAATAGTATGGTTTTCAGGAAGAAAGCTTTGAAAGGAAAATAGATCATTTTCATTACTACCATAGCCATGTAAGAGTACAACTAGGGGATTCTTTTTAGATTTTTCATTGGAGCTTCTATGAACGTAAATAAATTTATTACTCAACAATTAAAACCTTTGAATTAGAAACAATTCCAAATACTTTTCCTTTAAGCTTAGTTTCTATAAATGAGCTATTCTTAGACTTAGAAAATATATGGGATTTTGAGAAAGTATACTCCTGATCAGGATCAAATAAAGTTAGTTTAGCCTTTGATTCAATATTAATTGAAGGTTTTTCAATATTAAAAATCTTGTGACCAGAAGTTAAAATAGAAACAGTTTTATCGATTTTGAATAATGAATTTAATGCACCAAAAGCAGATTCTAATCCAGTTGATCCAAAAAATGCGCTTTCAAAATCAGTTTTTTTATTATCAATATCAATTGGGCAATGATCGGAGGTAACAATATCAATTACTCCACTATTTACTGCTTTTATTAATTCTTTTCTTGTTTTTTCGTCTCTGATCGGTGGCATTACTTTAAACCTAGTATCAAAGTCTTTTAATTTTTCATCATTAAAAAATAAATTGTTAATGGAAACACTACAAGAAACATTAAGCCCCTTTGATTTAGCCTCTTTTATAAGTTTAATAGATCCAACAGTCGAAATTGTAGGTATATGTAATTTACCATCAGTGTATTCAAGAATTTTTAAATCTCTGGATATTGCAATTTCCTCGGAAATAGGAGGGAACCCCTTTAAACCATACATTGTACTTGTATCTCCTTCATGAACCTGAGCATTTTTAGAAATAGAATCTTCAAGTGGATAAGAAAAAATCAAGCCATTAAAATGTTGAACATATTGTAAAGCGGTCTTTAATAAGTTAGGGTTTTTAATTGCTTTTTTGAAATCGTAAAAACCTATACATCCAACATCACGCATTTCTTTTAAATCTGCTAACTCTAGAGATTCACTTTTTTTACTAAAAGCACCTAATGGGTGAACAGTAACTACAGAATTAATTGTTTTTGATTTAATGTAATTAATGTCAGCTTTAGAATCTAAAATTGGTAATGTTTCGGAATTAAGAATAACGTCTGTAAATCCTGAAAGTCCAGCGGATTTTACACCATTCTCTAAATCTTCTCTTTCCTCAAGTCCTGGTTCTCCAAAGCAAACACTTGAATCAAGCCACCCAACAGAAACATGAAGGTTTTTTTCTGAAATAATAGTATCTGCTGAATAATTAATGTTCTTTTGAATTTTTTCTATAATTCCATTAATTATGAGAATATCAAGGGTTTTACCGTTGTAACTGCTTTCGGCATCAATGATTTTAGCAGACTTTATAAGTATTGACATATGGGAGTCAATTTCTTGCAAATATAATTATAGTTTTTAAAAAAGATTAAAAATTTTCAAAAGCTCCCAAACTGAAAAGCGCAAAATCATATTTAACTGGGTCATTTTTGTCCATTTTTCTTAGAGATTTATCCAATTCAATTACAGTTTCTATATCGTTTTGTTTTCTGCTTATTAAATTTAACTTTCTTGCTGAATTAGCTGTGTGAACATCAAGTGGACAAGATAAAACTGATGGACTTATACTCTTCCATATACCAAAATCAACATTTTTATCCTTTCTAACCATCCATCTTAGATACATGTTTATTCTTTTACAAGCAGATTTTTTTTTAGGATTTGATATATGTTTTTCACTTCTTTTTTCATGATTTATTGAAAAAAATATATCTCTAAAATATAATATGCTATTGAACATAAAATCTTCGTTAGAGTATTTGAAAAAAATATTTTCTAAACCCTTATAATTTTTATATATATTCTTCAGTGACTTTAAAAAGAATTTTAAATCAGTTGAGTTAAATGTCCTGTGAGTAAAATTTATTTTTTCTAAATCTTTTTCTTTAAACTCCATTATGAAGTCATAAGGTGAGTTTCCTAAAATTTCTATTAATTTATTTCCACTACTAATAATTGATTTTCTATTTCCCCAGGCAATTATACTAACTAAAAAACCAATTATTTCAATATCTTCTTTTTGAGAAAATTTGTGAGGAATTGATATAGGGTCGTACTCAATAAACAATTTATTATTATACTCTTTATATTTAAATTCTAAAAGATCTTTTACTTCTTGATTAAGACCACTTTCCATCTTTCAGTGTATAACATTTGTTTGAAATTTTAGCAAAATCTTTATTATGTGTTACTAGAATTATTGTTAAACCTAGTTCTTTATTTAATTTTTTAAACAAATCCATGATAATTTGTTCATTCTTAGAATCTAAGTTTCCTGTCGGTTCATCAGCAAGCAAAATTTTTGGTCCATTTATCAAAGATCTAGCGACAGCTACTCTCTGTCTTTCTCCACCTGAAATTGTGTCAGGATATTTTTTTAATAATTTTTCAATTCCCAAAAGTTTAGCTAAATCTTTAACTTTTTTTAAATATTCAGACTTAGAATACTTTCCAATTAAGGATGGTAGAAATATATTTTCCTCTAAATTTAATTCAGGTAATAGTTGATGAAATTGAAAAATAAAACCAATATTTTTATTTCTAAACTCAGAAATTTCATTGTCATTAAGATTATGAATATCAATATCACTTAGGGTTAACTCAGTTTTATCTGAAGCACTAAAGTCTTCAATTGTACCAATAATATTTAAGAGCGTTGTTTTTCCGGCTCCTGAGGGACCAATAATTGAAATAAAATCCCCTTTTTTAACATCAAGTGAAATATTATCTAATATTTTTTGACTACCATAAGATTTAGATATGTTATTTAGTTTAATCATTTCTTTCTAAATCTGTTATAATCTATAAAATAATTTACTCTTAAAGAAACCTGATGTTGAATTGGTAAATCAAAAAGATTTGATAGACTGTCTTTATAATCTAAATAAGAAAAATTATCTTGATTAAATATCTGATTTCTATATAGAAAAATCAAATTACTTCCAGGTGCAAACCACCATTCAAAATTTAAATCAAAATTCCACAAATTAAAATTTGTATTTGGATCGTTTTTTAAATTAGAATAATCAACAATTTTTCTATTGCCGTCATCTAATAATTCAAATAAGATTTTATCATAATTAGCTGTACTCCAAAAATTTCTTGCTTTTAAACTAATTGCACTTTTTGTGTTTAAATTATATAGTAATTCAAAATT
>CENJ01087424.1_pt1 | contig 15899 bp, 16 predicted proteins | sample 356161 | NCBI WGS metagenome assembly CENJ01 (sample SAMEA2619531, study PRJEB7988) | marine metagenome | biome: marine biome (ENVO:00000447); feature: surface water layer (ENVO:00002042); material: "saline water (ENVO:00002010), including plankton (ENVO:xxxxxxxx)" | depth 5 m
TAGAAGTAGAAGTAGAGAAAGAGATAGAAGATCAACAAGAAGAAGTAGAAGTAGAAGTAGAAGTATACCAAGAGAATCCCGAAATCCAGATATTAGACAACAAGATAGACAAAGAGAAATTAGAGCAAGAAGTAGAAGTAGAAGTAGAGATAGAAATACTTATGAAAATCGAGAAAGAGATAGAAGAGCAAGAAGAAGAAGTAGAAGTAGAAGTAGAAGAGGTGGTAATAAAACAAAAAAAAATAAAACTCAAAATAAAAAAAGAAACAATTTAAAAAAAACTAGGAAATTAAAGAAGAAGTCAAATCATTAACAACTTGCTCCCAATCACCAAGTTTTTTTTGACGAAATAACTTAGCATTGGGATACCAATTAGTTTTACCTTCTCTAACCCATCTCCACTCACAACCAATAGTTAATAAAACATAAGTATCAATATTCATATTTAATGAAATATGTGCAAGTGATGTATCAGTTGTAATAACACCATCAGCATTTTGAATTAATAACATAGAATCTTGAAATGCATTACCATTATCTATTTGATCTCCCAAATATATAATGTTGTTTTCATTCAATGTCATCGTCTCAAGATAATCCAATTCTTTATTAATCACAATCCAATGAATATCACTAAGTAAAGGGTTCTTAAACATATTTTCCAAAAATTTTAAATCCATCTTTCTATTACTCTCCTCGTGCAAATTTTTGGAATTACCTTTCCAATTAATAATAAAATTCCTCTTGTGTGAATGCAAATTAGATAAAATAAAATTAGAAGATGATGGCATAATAATGTTTTCTAATAATGGTTGAAAAGTAATAGTATGATATGTAAAATTTAAATAATGTATAAGCGAAATGAGACTACAATGATAATCAAATTTAGGTAAAGATTGACTATCTAAATAAGAAACAATAGTAAGATTAGATATACCATAAAATATATATTCAAAAATCCATAATAATGATTTATTTGTAAAAAATATAATATTGTTTTTGTTATACCTCTCACATAAAATAGGAATAAATCTAGCAAACATAATTTTATCACCAATACCACCACCATCATAAATCAAAAGAGATTTGTCAATATCATTTTTATTAAAAAAAGAAATGCTTTCAGGTGAAACATTGGGTCCAGTAATGAAATTTAAATATTTTAAATAAGGACCAGCATTAAGATAATTAAGATTATGTAAAGAATGTGAAGCATAACTAGTTTTAACATATGTATTTAATTCATTAAAAATAGGAAGATCATCCAATAGATCCATAACAATTTTAATTTTATTATTATAATCATTATTAATATTTAAAATAGAACAAACATTATCATAAGCAAATAATAAATCAATAAAATAATAATCATATGTATTGTAATTACTAAACATACCAATTAATGATTTTAATATATGAAATGACTCAATATATTTACCTTGTGAATATAAGATTTTACCATCTTGTAGTAATTGATCATTAGATCGAGGAGAATCAATAGAATAAGATTTTTCTTCTCTTAAAAAAGAATTGTATTTATCATTAATCTTTTTTTTAATTTCAAATCTCAAATCATTGGTTTTATGAATAGATTCAGTAATAGAAATATAATGTTTATCAAATTGAGAATTTTTACTTTTAATACGAACATCATCTTCAAAAATCCATAGTTTGTAATTAATATCCGCAAGTTCTTGAAATAGAGGATCAATAGTTTTAATAATAGGGAATTCCTTTTCTAAACAAAAAATCTCATTTTTAATATTTTGGTTTTTATCTGAATCTTTAATTTTATCGAGTTTAATTTTTAAAATAGTATACTTATCAATAAGTTCACCAAAACTACAAGAAACTTTATACGTATTCATACTTAAATTAATATAAGTGAATATTTTAAATTGTTAATAATATAAAAATTGAAATAAAAAAATTTTAAAATAATCAATAACATATTTTATTAAATTAATGAGTAATGTACAACCAGTATTATGCATTCCAAGAATAGACAATACAACAACAAAGAAATACATATTTGATAAAATTAGATTATTGGACTGGGGAATAATAAGTAAAATAATAGAAATCCCACTGAAGAACGAATCAGATAAAAAAAGAATAATTATAAATTTAAAATGGAACAATAAAGAAAATACAAATATTTATAAAGAAAAATTATTAAATAATGAAACAATAAAACTGGTTCACAATTCAAATGAACCATTTTATTGGAGAATAAGTAAATTTAAATAAAATTATTGTTAATAATAAAATATTTTCTATAAATATAATCAATGGATGAAAATTTAGAAGATAAAATAATTTTAGAGGCTTTTTTAAAAAAAGATAAAGAAAAACCAAAAGAGAAACCAAAAGAAAAAACAAAGTAAAATAAAAATTGAAAAAACTAAATAAAAAATTAATTTGTATAATAATTAAATATGTTATTACAATTAAGTAAAATGATGAGAAAAATTCAAAACATAAAAACTCCAAAATGTAATTCAGACTATTATCTACCATATTCAAACAATATAATATGCGATTGTAAAGAAGTTTGTAAATTTGATCCAAAAAATCTTCCAAAAATCCCTATAATTAATAACAATTTATTACAGAAAAATCAATATATATAAATGTAAAATTGATATATATGTAAATGATAACTACAGAATATTTATTCCAATTAGTGCCTTTAATAATGGTAGTATTTTATTTAAATGTAGTTTTGAAATTGATGACAAGTGAAAATGTTTTATTAAATGATTTTTTATTGAACGATAAAAAAGAAAAATTAACCAAAAAAAAAAATATGAATGACAAATTAATTTTAAGTGATAAATTAATAAAAACAAATGAATGTATAATTTGCTTTGAAAAATTAAAAAAAACAAATAAATTCATTTTAAGATGTGGTCATCAATATTGTGGGGATTGTTTTATAATTTATTTAAAAAGCAACGGAACAACTTGTCCACAATGCAGAACAACAATAGTACTTTAGGAATAAAATTGAAAGAAAAAAAACCGAATTATAATGATAAAAAAAATGGAAGAAATAAAAAAAGAAGTCTATTTAAAAGATTATAAAAGAAACTTAAAAAATTATTTGATGACATCCAGATTTAGTACAGAAACATATAATGAAAATTATAACTATAGAAAAAAAACAAATTTAGGATGCATTTATTGCTCACCAATAAGAACATCAAATGAAATACCAATAGAATCAATAATGTTTGTATTAGAAATGAATAATACTAACGATAGAATAATGGGTATAGGAATGGTTAGAAATCATCCAATAATGAATAAATATCGTGTTTATAAAAATGAAAACTATAATCGATACGTATTTACAGGAAAAAATAGAATAGATAGAAATGAAATGAATAAGGAAGAAGAAGTAATAATGAAAGCTTTAGATATATTGTGTTTTAAAGGAAGTAAGCATATGAAAAGAGGTCAAGGTTTACAAATGTTTCCAATAGAAACATTATATAAATGTCTGAAATTAATAGATATAATAAAATTTATAGGAAATATGTTTAAAATAAGATTATTAAAATAATATAATTTTGTTTTGAGTTATATAAATTGATTATATATAATAATATATAATGAACAAAGAAGATCCATATAATATTAATAACTACAATGATGAAGAATTATATAGTATCTTAGATTTAATAAATCCATCAGACAGAGAATTAGAAGCAAAAATAAATAGTTTAATTTATAAATACTCAAATTTTGGAAATGAAAGTGGTGAAAAAATAACAAATTTTTTTAAAGACATTTATGAACACTTTTTTGATATCGATAGTGATAATGATGATATTGTGGAAGGAATGGAAAATATCAATGAAAATGAAACTACAATAAATGAAACAAATAACAACACAAACGAAAACAATAATAATGAAACAAATACAGATGATGACAAGGTAGAAAACAGAGAATTAGGTTACAATGTAGATCTAGAATACTCAAAAGGCTTATTAAATCCACTCTTAAAACAAACAACCAAAAGAATAGTAAGTATTGATAGTCAATACAGAGATGATAAATCATCATTAACAAGTGATTTTACATTTAATTTATCAGATCCTTTAAGAGATGTAGTAAGCTTACGATTGTATTCAATACAAATACCATATACTTGGTACACTATAAATAGTAATTATGGAAGTAACTTTTTTTTAATTAAAGGAAACAAAAATGGCATAAATGATGGAAATCATGATCTCAAAATAGAAATTCCAATTGGAAATTATACTGCAAGAGAATTAATAACATCTGTAAATGATAGTATACAATCGTTAAAAACAAATACAAACTATAGTGATATTGAATTCAATGGAACAGATATTTCTTATAATTATGCAAACTCAAAAGCAACTTTAAATGTAGATATTTCAAAACATTATTGTGAAAATCAATATGATATATCTTTCTCAAACTGGATAACACCTTTGAATTCAGCAAATAGAGATGAAAGTATTCCAGGTTTTTTAGGATTTAATAGACAACTCTATAATGGTTATAGAATTTATTCAAGTCTAGAAACAATAGTATCTGTTGATCAAAATAACTTGAATATTCGTGTTATTGATAATTCAAATAATTTTTTAAGAATAGTAAATTATGTTTCAACTTCAACAACAGAACTAATAAATTCAATAACAGATAATATAACATCCACATCAACTATAACTACACCATCAGATATTACAATATTAGATGATTTTTCAATAACTTTAACAAATGGTACATATACAAGAATAAATTTAATTAATGAAATAAATTCAAAATTACAATCAAATACAAATTTGTTTAATGAATCAAAAATAGAATTAATAGCAGAATCACAAACAAACATTGTAGGTAGTAACTTTAATCATTATATATTAGATATAAAATTAAATAGATTTACTACAAAAAATAGAATTAATAGTAAAATATTAGTAGTTTTACCAAACGATAATAGAATTTGGAAAGGATCAACATCATTATTTGCATTTGAAAATTATAAATATGAACTAAGTAATATAATATCAGAAAGTAAACCAGTTTTTGATAACTTGGATATTTCAGATAATGATCCAGGTCCTCAAATAAAATTAACTTGTAATAAAATAGGTTTTGTAAATGCTTTAAACGATTATTCAATAACTATGACAAATGGAATATACTCATTAAATGAATATATAAATTCTATAAATACATCCATTATTAATACAAATACAATCAATACAGAAAATCCAAATGGAGTTTTTAATTTATCAAATACAAAAGCATTACTAAACTCAGAATCAAAATTTCAATTAAACATAGACATAAATAAAACATTTAATGAAAATAATTTTACTATAGATTTGTCAAATAGTATATTCCGAAAAACAAATACAAATTTAAAAGTAAATAATGTATTGGATAGCAGTTATAATCTAGAAACAACAAACATTTTTAATATTAATTTTAATATTACATCACAAGGATATAGTTTTGATAATGGTGATAATATTTTTAAGGTATTATCTAAAACCAATGATGGTATTGATGTATCTTACAATATAGATTTATCATTGAATCAAACAGAGAATTTTACAAACATAAATGATTTACAAAGATTCTTAAACAATAAAATAATATCATTCACAGATATTGACGGAGATCAAATATTCAAAGGATCCACAATATCAATAATTCAATCAGGAATCACATATGAATTAACTTTAACAATAAAAATAAATAAATTTTTAACAGAAAATGATTATAATTATGAATTGTTGGGTAATTCTTGGACTCTTGGGTCAAGCTCAGATAATAAATACTTGAACATAATTGATATTTCTAATAACATATCGAATAGTAACAATTTTTTTAGTATAATAAGTTCTCAAGCAATTTCAAGTAGCACAATAGAAATAGATAATACAAACAATCTAATATCATTAATACCACATATAACTACAAATTCACTAGCTCCTTCATTTGGTCTACATTCTGAATCAAATGCAAATTTATTAAATATAACTTTAACCAATGGAACCTATAATAGAACAAGTTTAATATCAGAAATAAATAATAAATTATCAACATTAACAACATCAAATGGAAACAATATTGGAAATGGAACAATATTTTCATTAGATGAAAATGAAAATGTGAAAATAAGATTAAATATTAATAAAACTTACACAGGAACAGATTATAAAGTAGTATTTTATGATCCAACAACATTTATAACATATAGAATAGGAAACAATATTGTAACAAGCACAACTTGGGATGCAACATTAGGTTGGATATTAGGATTTAGAGTATCCACAGAATATTTTTTAGAAGATTTTGTACCAATAAATAATGTATATTCAATAATAGGAGATAATGTAGTAAGTGTAAGTATTTATAGTTATTACTTAATCATATTAGATGATTACAATCAAAATCATTTAAATGATGGAATTGTAACAACAACACAAAAAGAATCAAATATAAAATTACCATCTTATGCAACACGATCAGGTCAAGTAAGAGATCCAATCACAAATGATGTGAGATTAACAACATTAAAGAAAAATGGACAACAAATGACCCAAAAAGAAATATATGCAGCTCAAGAAATATTAGATTCAAGATCAACAGAACAAAATGAAGCAATAGTTTCAAGAAATTCATCTTTATCTGCACGAACAGTTCAATATTATTCAAAAGGACCCTTTGCAAAAAATGTATTTGCATTATTACCCCTAAAAATATCAGGATTACAAAATAATTCAATATATGTAGACTATGGAGGAACATTACAAAATCAAGAAAGAACCTACTTTGGACCAGTAAATATAGGTCGTATGACAGTAAAATTAATGAATGATAAAGGAGAATTAGTAGATTTAAATGGTGCTAATTGGTCATTTTCATTTATTTGTGAACAATTATATCAACAAAAACAAACATAGATTATAAAAATTATTAATTTTATTTATATAATTAATAATTATATACAATGCTTCAAAATATTGAATACTCCTTAGATATGATAGGTTTTTTTGGACCCATTATCTTACTAATAATGAATTCATATTTGTTTTTTTATAGAAAATATTATTTGTATGCATATATAGCGTTCTTTTTTATAAATGGAATATTAAACAAAATGATTAAACAAATGTTAAAAATACCTAGACCCACAAATCAATTGTTTTTTAATAAATTAGAAAAACTAAATGGTGTAGAAAAATATGGTATGCCATCAGGTCATGCTCAATCAATAGGTTATTCAATAGGATTTTTGTGTAATATGATTTCAAAAACAAATAATTACTTCATTTTAGCTTTGTTTATAGGTTTAATAACTTTAAATCAAAGATATAAATATAGAAGACACAGCATACCTCAATTAGGAATAGGTTTGATAATAGGATTGATTTTTGGAAATTTAGTTTATTATATTACAAAATATATAGTTGAACCATACAAAATCGTTAAAAATAAAATTTAAAAGATTATTAATAATGTTGATAATATATATATAATGTCTCAAAGTGATTATTTGAAACAAAAGAAAATGAATAATGTTGTAAAGTCTGAATTACCACAAGTTCTATCCAGCGAAAATTATACCAATTATAAAGAACATTGTTTAGTAAATTCTATTAAAAATACAAAACCTCTTTATCAACAACTGACACAAGAAGGAAATCAAATTGTATTTAATATGGAATTAGATGTTTCAAATTGTGAATTAGATAAAATAACTCGTACAAGAAAGCCATTGATGGTTGAACAAACAACTTGTATGCAAATATTAAAAGCTCCAGGATTAAAAGTTCATAAAACATTAGTAAAAATAGAAGACAATTTAGATTGTGATTGTATGAATCATAGATATCAAAAACGTATTTTAAATAGAATTAATTGTTGTTAAGGTTTTTTAATATAATTATAATCATATATAATTATATATAATAAGTATGAGTCAATATTTTGATAATAAAGAATTATTTATGGGACCAATAGTAAATCAATACGGAAGTCATATGTTAATGACAGATGTTAAAAAAGAAACAAAAACAAAATACATTAATATTGATACAAAATTTAGAGAAGAATACAATGAAAATTTTCTTATTGATTACAATATTAATTTACCTGAAAGAATTAATGATGTTCATAGTATCTCTGTAACACATTTAGAAGTACCAATTTATTTTTATAATATATCTTCTGCACTTAACAATAATTTCTTATCTCATGATGGAGATGTCAAAATTTTAAGAGATCATCAATATAGTGAATCTGAAATATTATTAGAATTAAATGATAAAACAACAGGTCTTACATTTGATATCTCATATAATAAATTACAAATAACCAATTCTGGAGCTGATACTACAATTCGATTTGATGTAGATAAATACGGCAATTTTGACAAGTATAATTTAAAATCAAAATTAGGATGGTCTCTCGGATTTAGAAAACAATCTTATACTATTCCTAGTGGTGAATCAATATTAGGTGAAGCATTGATTAACTTGAATATAATAAAATATTTATATTTAGCAATAGATGAAATGAATAGTAGTGGACATCCAAACTCATTTCAAGCACCTCTATTTCAATCTAATATAAATAAATATGTAATTTCTAGAATGGCTTTGAATCGAAATGATTATAATTTTGGAAAAATACAATCTTCCAATACAGGTAATGGTTTATTGTCCAATACAAGAACTTATTCTGGAAATACTGATATAGGTAAATTGAATATTAAATTATTAAACGAATTTGGAGAAATTATGGATCTTAATGGACAAGACATCTCTTTTTGCTTAGAAATAAAATACGATTAATCAAAAATATCAAAAATTATTAGTTATTTTATAATTAATAATCTCATCATTCTTCTTGATTTTTTAATTTTTTTTTATATTTTTAATTCCTTCTTCTTTTTATAAGGATCATATGCTACCACAGCACCTCCTCATCCACCTTTTGTTTTCTTGTGTTTTTTCATAGACTTATTAGTACGTCTCTTTGTTTTTCGTGTTTTTTTACCTCCGGTTCTTCTTCTGCAAGAAGAACCCCCTGAAAAGAGATTTTTTAAACTGGCAACTAATTCAACCATTATACATTAGTATTATATTTTTCACTTTCATATATTATTAAATCTCTAACCTTCTTTGATAAAAAAGGCCACACAATACTTGTCATTGAATAAATATACCAATTTGGATTTATTATACATATTTTCTCTAAATTCTTACTATACTTATTAGTAATTAATTTTGCAAGTTCTATAGCTACATTGACTTCTAATAAATGCTTAATTTCAAAATAATTTGCATCAAAAATCCATACCCATTTTGTATTTTCTGTCATTTGATTTAAATAACCATCATAATGTTGTAATATACCTGAACAATCATAATATTTAATAGCTTTAGCAGGACAAGTATAAAAAAAATAAGTTTGATCATTATAATCAATTAATTCAAAAGAATGACTATTTGGCTCATTTTTACATATACTGCATTCATAATTCATTTATATACATTTTGAAAATAGAATTTTGCAAATTTGTACGGATTGAATAATAATGTAGAAATAGAAAAATAATTCGCACCATTGTTTTTGTATGTTCGAATATCTTCACTTGATTGAATACCTCCACCAGCAATAATCTCTACATCTTTATAATTATTTCTTAAATAATGAACCAATTTTAGAGAATAAGGTTGTATAGATTTACCACTTAATCCACCTTGTTTTATTGGAATAGTATTACAACAATGAAATTGTCTAAAACCAATTTTATAATATGAATCTATTAATTGATTAGAAGTTAATGGTGATAATTTAATAATACACCATTGTCTCTTATTATTCAAGAATTTATTTAATCCATTATTAATAGGTGATTTATCTACATTAGGACAACTTACATTGATCTCAATATTCATATCTTCTGGAATTTTATTAACTATCTTATCAATCTCTCTCTCATTAAATAATGCAATGCTATAAATAAATTTTGACTTATTTTTTTTATAATCATCAATAGCATAATCAATACCCTTATTTCTTAATCCAATCTTGTTAATCCAACCATTATATTCAAATGAATATCTTAATGTTTTTAATATTTGACTATATAATCCATCTCTAGACTCTAATGTAAAACTACCTTTAATAGAGATAGTATTCTTAATATCTAAATAATTACCAAAAGGTGGACTTATAAATATCATTTAAAAAATATTAAGAAAATTGAAAATAAATTAAAACTAATTTAATATTAATATAAATATCATTATTGTTAGAATTATGTCACTATCCAATGAACAACAATATGCATTTGATAGATTTATTAAAGGTGAAAATTTAGTGATAACTGGACCAGGAGGAACAGGCAAATCAAAATTAATCCAAAACTTTGTTAATTATTGTAACTCTATTAATAGAAAGATTCAAGTTACTGCATTAACAGGTTGTGCAGCATTACTATTAGGTGGTGATGCAAAAACAATTCATTCTTGGTCGGGTATAAAACTATGTAGAGGAAACAATTCAGACATAATAAGTCAAGCACAAAGAAGTAAATATGTAAAAAAAAATTGGACATCAACAAAAACATTAATAATAGATGAAGCAAGTATGATGTCAATGAAAATGTTCAATGTATTAGATCAAATAGGAAAAGAAATAAGGATTAATAATAGACCTTTTGGTGGTATTCAAATAGTATTAGCTTGTGATTTTTATCAATTACCTCCAGTAGAAAATCCAAATGATAGTGAAAGTGGACAATTTTGTTTTGAATCAAAAAATTGGTACAATATTTTTCCATTAGAAAATCATATAGTATTAACAAAAATTTTTAGACAAACAGATTTAGAATACATAAAAATATTAAATGAAGTAAGAACAGGTGAATTAAGTGAAGAAAGTATACAAACATTAAATAGATATTTAAAAAGAACATATGATGAAAAAGAACATAATGGAATAGCTTTAACAAGATTATTTCCAACAAGAAATAGAGTTGATACTTTAAATGAAAAAATGTTTAATGAACTTGAAGATTCATCAAAAAAATATAAATGTGTGGTAACAACAGATCATTCAAATTATTGTGATAGTGGAAGAGCCATTGAAACAGAAAAATTAAAAGTTTGCCAAAAATTATCATTAAGAGAAATTGAAAATGAAGTTCAACAATTAACAAATAATTCACCTTGTGTAAGTGAATTAAATTTAAAAGTAGGAGCAGCAGTATTATGTAATGCAAATATAGATATGGATAAAGGAATTTGTAATGGTTCTCAAGGTGTAATAGTAGATTTTGTAGGTGAACAAAAAATTCCAAGAGTAAGATTTTTAAATGGAATAATTATGTTAATGTCTAGACATAACTGGCAAAGTGAGCAATATCCAACAATATCTATTAATCAATATCCTTTGCAATTAGCTTGGGCTTTAACAATACATAAAATACAAGGAACAACTTTAGATATAGCACAAATAGATATTGGTAGAGACATATTTGCATATGGTCAATCATATGTAGCTTTATCAAGATTAAAATCATTAAAAGGATTATATTTGTCTTGTTTTATGGCTGATAGAGTAAAAGCAAATCCAAAAGTAATAGAATTTTATAAAAATATACCACCAATAAACATATCGAGTCCTATGTCAAACAATGATTCAATATTTAAATCATTTGAATTGGAAGAAGAAACCATAGATGAACCTTCTCCAGATAGAAATACCAAAGTAATTAGAATTTAATAAAAATATATCATATTATATATAATGGTCGGAGTAAGCATTTTACCTGTTGCAATACATTTAAATCAATTATATTTTTTATTTGGAAAAGAAAAAGGAATCGAATATGGTATACAAGGCTTTTCAGATTTTGGAGGTGGAAAAGAAAAGGAAAGTATTTTTAAAGGAGCCATTAGAGAAGGTTGTGAAGAACTAACAGGATTTTATGGAAATGAAACAGAATTAGAAAATAAAATAAAAAAAGCAGGTGGAACATTTCATATAAATCACGAAAATAAATATCATGTTCATATTTTTTTAACAGACTATGATGAGAATTTACCATATTATTTTGGTAATAATCATAGATATTTATGGGAAAAAATGGACAATAAAGATTTGTCAAAAACAAAATTGTTTGAAAAAATTGGATTAGATTGGTTTACTATTGAAGATATGGAAAATAGACGTAATGAATTCAGACCTTTTTATAGGCACATAGTTGATAATATTATTGGTAAAAAAGAAAAAATAAAACAATTTCTAGAGAAAAACAATAAAAAGAAAAATAAATATCATTCTCACAATAAAACTCATAAAAAAAATAATAAACTAATATATAACTAATTTATAAGTATGTCATGGAAAAGATATGGTGGACTTAATCAACTTGAAAAAATGAATAATATTACTGTAAATTCAATTGTTACTGATACTTTTACTGTTCGAAAATTTGCAAATGAAATGAAAGTTGCTGGTATTGATGTTACAGGTAATGTAAATATAAATGGGTTTTTATTTGTTGTTCTCGATATATGTGGAAACAATTTAGATATAAGTAATAATATTACACTTAATGGACAATTGAATCTAGATAAACATAATCAAGTTTTTTTTAATGCATTTACAGATTCTGACAATAATTTTTATTTAGGTTTAAACAAAGATAATCCTGAAGCCACATTAGATATTTCTAGTAATAGTATTCAATCTCTATATGTATCTACAGATAAAATACAAAATAAAAATATATTAGCAAGAACCAGAGACGACAATGGAATTTTATTCTTCGTTGATCAGAGTCAATCTTCTATGTATTTTTATAATAGTGATGATGCATCTGGTGTATCAAATATAAATAATGTTCCAGGTTTAAGTCTGGACTATTTTAAAAATGGTAAAGTTTTGAAAATACAGCAAATTGAAGATACACAAATATTATCTAAATTAATTGTATCCAATAGAGGTGATGATACTCACATTTTTGATGAAACTGCTATTATTTATGATATTTCTCAAAATGCATTCAATGAATCTGTTTACAATGACAATACTATTAAATATGGAAATGCTTTAAGTCTAATATCTAATGATAATTCTTCTAATACTATTATGAATATTGCAACTCCTAACAAAACTGGATTAAACTTATATGGTGGTGCAAATCCTTCTAATTTAAAAAAAGGTATGGCAACACTAGATGTAATAAGTGAAGAATTCATTTCAAATAGGAATCCTGCTTTAATGGTTGTAGATGGAAATAAAAAAGTACAACATCCTAAAACTATTGGTATAAACACATATAAACCAGAATATGATAAATATGTTTTGGATATGAATGGTTCAATGAGTTTGACAAATAATAATTTAAAAATAATTTCTGAGCCATCATTGGAAATATTTAATATTTCTTATAATAAAAACGATTTAAGTCATTCTATTGCTTCTGGTTCTTCATTTTCATCTACAAGTATGGATTACAAGGTTTTATATACAAAAGACGGAGGAGAAAATTGGAATTTAAGTAATAGTATTGTATCTGATACATTTAATTCTGGATTAAATCCAGTCTTTAACTTTAAATCTATATATGTTTTGGACAATTCAAATTCATTAATCTCAACAGAACAAGGAGGATTTTTGTTTTATTCAAAAAATGGAGGTAAAGATTATAATAGTCTACAAAAAGGTATTGCTAATAACAAAGGTATATATATTGAGCCTTTATTGGATAGTAGTTTTGTAAATGTTTATCAAGCAAACATTAATTCTATAAGTGGATTTTCATTTAACTTTCAAGATGGTAGTGATAATGATCTATCAAATACAATACCTAATCCTAACATAAGTAATATTATTTCTTTGGATGGTCATAATAGTTTTATTTATGTTGCTGGTGATGATGGTACAAATGGAATTATTAAAAGATACGATATTTCTAATAATATTTATGACTTATCACACAATATTACAAATAAAAAATATAAAAAAATTAGAGTTCATAACAAAGACACGGCCATTGCATTAGGAAATAGTTTAATTTCATTTACTACTGATGGAACAACTTGGAAAGATATATCCAATGTTGAATGCTCCTTTAATGATGTTTTTATATTGGATAGCTCAAGAGCAATTGCTGTAGGAGACAAAAGTAAAATGTATTTTGCAAAAGATGGTTTTGATGCATCTTGGACATTATTAGATGAATCTTATTTGAATAGTTCTGGATTAGCTTTTCAAGTTCTTGATACTTCAAGTAATATTTCAAATGTATATCTGTCAGACTCTGATAATATAACAATTAGTTCTGTAAAAACAAAATTTAAACAAACCGATCCTAAAAATGATGGTAAAACAAATTTAATCAAGATGTTTTTGCCTGATACCTTAAATAGAACAAATAATAGTAATTTGGATATGTTTGGAAATATTGATATTTCAGGTGATATTATTTTTAATGATAAAGGTAAAATTAGATCAACAGATGCTGAATTTAATATTGTAAATGAAAGTGTAAAAACTATAAATATTGGTTATGAATCAGAGAAATTAAATATTGGTGGACCAAATACTAAAATTCTTATGAATGGTACATTTGATGATAATATTGATGTAACAAACTTAACAGTACTTAATGATACAAGTTTAAATAATATTTATGTTTCTAATGATGCTTCGTTTAATAGTAAAGTTTTTGTAAATCAAGATGTTAGTTTTAATAGTACTCTTTATGTTAATAGTAAAACCACTTTAAATGAAACAGAAATAATTGATGTATTAACAGTTGTAAATGATGTTAGTTTAAATTCTAATATTAATATTATTAATGGTATTATTAATCAATTCTAATTTATATGTTGTAAATGAATAACATATAAATCAATTATTCAATTGTACTAATTATAAGTATATTCTAGCAAGTAACTTCCTAATTCAACAAAGTCATTGTCTTGAAAATTATATAAGTAAAATCTAATGTTAAAATCACTTCCATTATAAGATAATATCGTACTTGTTAGATCTACTTCTACCTTATAAACTTGATTATTATTAGAATACCATCTCATACCTATATTATTATTATTTACTTTAGTTCCATTAATAAATATAGCATTTCTTTCCATATAGAAAAATGATTGATCGGTTATATCTGTTGTTGGATTTATCCAATTTTCATTTATTGATGGATCTGAACTCGTTCTTTTAATTTGTAAATGTAAAAACTCATCTCTACCCGCACTTATTGATTCAAAATGTAAAGAAGTATAGAATTTTACACTAGTTAAATTTGTTGCGTTTATATTCATAGTTGGAAATAGAAGATTCCAGTTACTACTATTTATTTGACTATTATAATTACCTTGTTTATTGTATTCATATGTTGACATTTTTAATGATCCTAATGAAGTATCTTTTGAATAAATTTCATTACTATAATCAACATTATTACTTGACAATTGATTTATTGTATTATATGCAATATTTCTATTTGAATTATATGGTGATGTAAAAGTATATGTTCCTAATTTTGCCGATAAAAATCTGCTAGATATTCTTACTTCATTTCCTGTAATACCCATATTATATTGTCCATTCCAATCTTCCAAATAATATTGAGTTACTTGTTGTGGTTCTCCTGGTTCTGGCTCTGGCTCTGGCTCTGGCTCTGGCTCTGGGATTGGCTCTGGCTCTGGGATTGGCTCTGGCTCAGGAATAGGTTCTGGTTGTGGCTCTGGCTCAGGAATAGGTTCTGGTTGTGGCTCTGGTTCAAGAATAGGTTCTGGCTCAGGCTCTGGTTCAGGAATAGGTTCTGGCTCAGGCTCTGGCTCTGGAATAGGTTCTGG
>CENJ01049185.1_pt1 | contig 15895 bp, 11 predicted proteins | sample 356161 | NCBI WGS metagenome assembly CENJ01 (sample SAMEA2619531, study PRJEB7988) | marine metagenome | biome: marine biome (ENVO:00000447); feature: surface water layer (ENVO:00002042); material: "saline water (ENVO:00002010), including plankton (ENVO:xxxxxxxx)" | depth 5 m
AGGGTATACTTTAGTAGATGAAGTTGATGGTGATGAAATATTACTTACAGATAATAATCAAGGAAAAGGATTAGCACCTGGATCAAAATATTGTTATAGGATTTTAGCTGAGTTTCCGCTTCCAGAAGGAGGTACTAGCTATGTATCCGAAGAAAAATGTATAATTATTGAAGCATCAGGGCCAGTAATAACTAATGTAAGTATTAATGAAACTGATATTGAGAATGGACAATTAAATATTAATTGGATCCCCCCTTTTGAAATTGATACCACACTTTTTCCTAAACCATTTAGATATAGAGTAAATAGATTAGAAGGTTTTAACTCAGATAATAACCTATTTAAGTCTACTATTCTTTCAGATACTTTTTTTATAGATAACAATTTAAATACACTTGAAAATATATTTAATTATCAGATTGAAGTATTTTCAAATAATGACACATTATCTTTTGAGGAATCTCACCAGGCATCAACTGTAAGAGCTGAGCTTAGTGGAAATCAAAGTAGTATAGAAATATTTTGGGACTTTGATGTTCCTTGGTCAAATAGCTCACTTAGGTATCCAATACACTATATCTATAGAAATAATGTTAATGGAAGTAATCCAGCTGATTTCGTTATAATTGATTCAGTAGATGTAATTAAAGATGGATTTAGGTATTTAGATGATGGATCTTTTGAAAATATTACTCTTGATGAAAATAAGGTGTATTGTTATTATGTAGTAACATCTGGTTCTTATGAAAATGATAAACTTCCTTTAAATCTTATTTACAAGGATAAGCTTGTAAATAATTCTCAAAAAATTTGTGCTCAAACAAATGATCTTACACCTCCATGTCCTCCTGTAAATTTTAAAATTTCGGATGACTACTCATGTGAAAATTATTTTTCTGATAAGTCATGTGAAATAAAAGATTTTGAAAATAGAATAGAGTGGACAATTGAAGATGACCCTTGTTATTTAGATAGTAAATTTTTCAATGTTTATTTTTCGAGTAATGGCGATGATAATTTTAAAATAGTAGGAACTGTAAATGAAAATTATTTTATCCATAAAGAATTGACAAATCTAAAAGGTGCTTACTATATAACTGCTCTTGATAGATCTGGAAATGAGAGCTTACCATCAGATACTATAAGAAGAGATAATTGTCCAAAATACTACTTGCCAAATGTATTTACACCTAATGGTGATGGAAAGAATGATTATTTTACACCATTCTTTTCTGATGGATCTATTACTGATTTTAATTATTCTAATTGTCCAAGATTTGTTAGGTCAGTACAAATCACAATAGTTGATAGAACAGGAAAAGAAGTATTTAATCATGATTCTAATGAAAATATTGTTGATGGTATTTACATTAATTGGGATGGAAGGAATAAAAGTGGAATTAATCTTCCTTCAGATACATATTATTATTTGGCAACAGTTACTTTTGATATTCTTGATGAGACACAAAGTATAAAAGAAATAAAAGGATGGGTTCAGATTTTAAGGTAGAAAATAGAATAGTTTTTTATGACGGATTCTGTGTGGTTTGTAGCAAGTTTTTAAATCTATTAATTAATTCTGATAAAAATAAACTAAATAAGTTTACTAGTATATCGTCCAAATACGCCCAAAAAATATTAAGAGAAAAGATGAAATCTGAAGAGATAGGGAAATTTATAGTTTACCTTTCAAAAGATGGAAAAATTTATTCAAAATCTGATGCAGTCATTCAAGTTTTTATTGAATTAGGAGGTATTTATAATCTAATTGGCTTACTTAAGATATTTCCATCGAGTTTTAGAAATATATTTTATGATTTTTTTGCTAGCAATAGATATAAATGGTTTGGTAAACGAGATCAGTGCCATTTACCTTCTAAAGAAATAGCTGATAGGTTTTATTTATAAATAGTTTATTACCTATTTTTGGATCAAATCTTAAAATATGAATGCATTAGTTTTTCCTGGCCAAGGATCACAATTTGTTGGAATGGGTAAAGATCTTTATGAAAATCATGAAGATGCAAAAAAGATGTTTTTACAAGCTAATAAAATATTAGATTTTGACATTACCGATGTTATGTTTAATGGTACAGTTGAAGATCTAAAGAAAACAGATATAACTCAACCAGCAATCTTTATTCATTCATGTATTAAATATTTTATCAATAATGTAAAAGATATCTCTGCATTTGCTGGTCATTCATTAGGTGAGTTTTCAGCTGTAACCTGTTCAGGATCTTTATCATTTGAGGAAGGTCTTGAGTTAGTTTTAATTAGAGCTAGAGCAATGCAAAATGCTTGTAAAAATAATGATTCTACTATGGCAGCTATTCTTGCTTTATCTGATGAAATTGTTGACGAAGAATGTAAAAAAATAAATAATGTAGTACCAGCAAATTATAATTGTCCTGGTCAAATTGTTATATCTGGATCAAATGAAGGAATTGAGAAAGCTTGTGCAATATTTAAAGATAAAGGAGGAAAAGCAATTCCTTTACCTGTAGGAGGAGGTTTTCACTCTCCATATATGGAATCTGCTAGGATTGAATTAGAGGATGCGGTCAATCAAGCTAATATTAGTACTCCAAGTGCGCCAATTTATCAAAATTATGATGCTAAAGGTTATTCGAAGCCAGAAAATATCAGAAATAATCTTATAAGTCAATTAACCTCCCCGGTAAGATGGACACAGTTAGTCAATAACATGATTAATGATAATGTGAAGGTTTTTATTGAATGTGGTCCAGGAAGGGTTCTTCAAGGATTAGTTAAAAAAATTAAAAGAGATTCAGAAGTTTCATCATTATAAAAGTTTTATGAAAGGAATGCTTAAAGAAAATAGTTTAGAAAATAAAGTAATTCTAGTTACTGGAGGAGGATCTGGTCTTGGAAAATCAATGGTTAAATATTTCTTAGAGTTAGGTGCTAATGTTATAATAACTAGTAGGAGGGAAGAGTTATTAATTGAAGTTGCTAAACAATTTAATTCTAAACATAATTCTGAAGTATTTCCAATTGCATGTGACGTTAGAAAAATTGATGAAGTTGAAAATGTAATTAATGAGTCTTACAAAAAATTTGGTAAAATAGACTGTCTTGTAAATAATGCAGCAGGAAATTTTATAAGTCCCACTGAAAGATTATCTACAAGAGCCTTTGATGCCGTTATTGATATTGTCTTAAAGGGAACAATTAATTTTACTCTTACACTAGGAAAAAAATGGATTAAAGATAAATCCGATGGGAATGTTTTAAATATAGTGACAACATATTCATGGACTGGATCTGGTTATGTCGTACCTTCAGCATGTGCAAAAGCAGGGGTTCTGAGTATGACAAGATCTCTAGCAGTTGAGTGGGCTAAATATAAAATAAGATCAAATGCGATTGCTCCTGGTCCTTTTCCGACAAAAGGTGCATGGGAAAGATTATTGCCAGGTGACCTTAAAGAAAAATTTGATCCTTCAAAAAAAGTTCCTGTAGGTAGAGTTGGGGAACATCAAGAATTATCAAATTTAGCTGCATATTTACTATCTGACTATTCTTCTTATATAAATGGAGAAGTTATTACAATTGATGGAGCTGAATGGTTGAAAGGAGCTGGGCAATTCAATCATCTAGAGATGATAACAGATGAAATGTGGGATATGTTTGAGATGATGAGAAAGAAAAAATAATGAGTAAAAAAAAAAGACATTTAGTTACTGCAGCTTTAATTTATGCTAATGGACCCATTCATATTGGTCATTTAGCAGGATGTTACATACCCTCTGATCTCTATGTTAGATTTTTAAGATCTAAAGGGGAAGATGTTAAATTTATTAGTGGTACAGATGAGCATGGGGTGCCTATCACAATTAAAGCTAGAGATGAAAAAAAATCACCTCAAGAAGTAGTTGATTATTATTACAAACTAATTCATAATTCATTTAAAGAATTTGGTATAAGTTTTGATATCTTTTCTAGAACCTCAAAAGATATTCATCATAAAACCAGCTCGGATTTCTTTCTTAACTTATATGAAAAAGGCATATTTAAAGAAATTACATCATCTCAATATTATGATGTAAAAGAGAAACAGTTTTTGTCAGACAGATACATAACAGGAGAATGCCCATGTGGACAAAACAAAAATGCTTATGGAGACCAGTGTGAGGTATGTGGAAAGACATTAAGTCCAATGGACTTAAAAAATCCAAAATCTAGCTTATCAGGCAATGTACCTATTTTAAAAGAAACAAAAAATTGGTATTTGCCAATGGATAAACTTCAAGGAAATATTGAAAAATATATTGAAAGTAAGAAAGATTGGAAATCAAATGTTATTGGACAATGTAATTCATGGTTAAATGATGGTCTAAAACCTAGGGCAATGACTAGGGATTTGAACTGGGGAGTACGTGTTCCATTAAAAGATGCAGATGGTAAGGTTTTATATGTTTGGTTTGATGCACCGATAGGTTATATAACAGCTACTAAAGAATTAGACTCTAAGAATTGGGAAAAGTATTGGAAAGATAAGGATACAAGTCTTGTTCACTTTATTGGTAAAGATAATATTGTATTTCATACAATTATATTTCCAATGATGCTTATGGAACATGGAGATTATATTTTGCCAGAAAATGTACCAGCTAATGAATTTATGAACTTAGAGGGTGAAAAAATTTCAACTTCAAGAAATTGGGCAGTTTGGCTTCATGAATATCTTAATGATTTCCCTAATATGCAAGATGAGTTGAGATACTGTCTTATTACAAACTTACCTGAAAATAAGGATAGTGATTTTTCGTGGAAAGATTTTCAACAGAAAAATAACAATGAACTTGTTGCTATTTTGGGAAACTATATTAATCGTGTTTTTGTTCTTTGTGATAAGTTTTTTGATAAAAAAGTTCCTAAACGTCTAGATGATAATGTAGATAATAAAATTTTTTCTGAATTAGATGATTTAAAAGGGAAGGTAGAATTGTCAATTCAAAACTTTAAGTTTAGAGAGGCAATGAGCTATGTAATTGATGTCGCAAGACTTGGAAATAAATATCTTACTGATACTGAACCATGGAAAATATTTAAAGAAAACCCTGAAAGAGTTAAAGATATAATTCATAATTCAGTACAAATAGTTGCAAATATTTCAATATTGTGTGAACCTTTTATTCCTTTTACATCAAAAAAAATAAAAGAACTATTAAATATCAGTGATATAAATTGGAGTAATGCAAGCTCTAGTATTGTGAATGCTGGTCATGAAATTTCAGGAAAAGCACATATTTTTTCAAAAATTGAAGATAAGGCTATTGAAGATCAAATAAAAAAACTTAAATTAAATGACGAAAATGATAAAATTATGCCTCAAAAAAACATAATAGAATTTGATGATTTCACTAAAGTTGATCTTAGAGTGGGGACTATAATAGAAGCTGAAAATATTCCAAAATCTGATAAACTATTGAAGTTGAAAGTAGATACAGGGCTTGATCAAAGAACTATATTAAGTGGTATTTCTAAGTATTATTCTCCTGATGAAATTATAAATAAAAAGGTAATGGTTTTAATTAATCTTAAACCAAGAAAAATGATGGGTTTTGAAAGTGAAGGAATGTTATTACTTGCAGATGATGGTGATGGAAATTTGAGCTTAATGCAGCCAGATTCTGATATATCAGATGGTGCAGTAGTTGCTTAATTATATTTATTCATAGTTCTGTCAACTCCTAAATAGCAAAAATTTAAAGCTATTTCAGAACTTAACTCAACATTATTTTCTAATTCTTTTTGTTCTTCTTTACTAAATTCTCCGAGTACGTATTCTGACTGGTAACCTGTCCTGAAGTTATTATCTATTCCAAATCGTAGTCTAGAATAATTTGAATTTTTTAATGAAATATTAATACTTTTCAGACCATTATGACCTCCATCAGAACCTTTCTTTTTTAATCTTATCTTACCAAAAGGTAGTGACAAATCATCTGTAACTACTATAATATTCTCTAACTTAATTTTAAGTTCATTTGCCCAGTATTGAACAGCTTTGCCACTGTTATTAACAAAATTTGAAGGTTTAATTAAATGTATATTTCTGCCCTTAAATTTACCATTAGAATAAAAAGCATTTTTTTTTAATTCAAATTCTGAACCTAGTTTTTCGGAAATATTATCAAGAATTTTAAACCCAATATTATGTCTAGTATTTTCGTACTCTTTTCCTATGTTGCCAAGACCAACTATTAGGTATTTCATAAATCAAAAGTTTAGCATTTAAATTTATACTAAACTTTCGATTTAAAATAATTAGAGAAATTAATATTATCCTTCTTTAGATTCTGATGAATCTTTATTTTCACCTTCAGCTGGTGCAGCGTCTGCTTTTCCTTCAGCTCCTTCAGCTCCTTCAGCTCCTTCTTCTCCTTCTTCCTCTTCCTCAATTTCAATTTTAACTCTAGGAACATTAACAGAAACAACACTAACAAGAGGACTGTTTAAAATGTCATACTGATCATTTAAAAGTTCTTCTACCTTTATACTTTTTCCTAATTGTAGTTCAGTTATATCTACCTCAACAAACGAAGGCATATTTTTTGGATAAGCCATTAATGATAATTTTCTTATTCTCATTAAAATTTTACCTCCCTGTTGAACACCAGGAGAATTTCCTATAATTTTTACAGGAATTTCCATTTTAACTTTTTTATCATCTTGTAACTCTAAAAAGTCTGCATGAAGAATAGTTTCACTCACTGGGTGAAACTGAATATCTTGAAGTATAGCATCTTTTTCAACTCCTTCGATATTTAATTTGACAAAATTTGCACCAGGTGTATATACGAGATCTCTGAAAAGAATCATTGGTGAATGAAAATGTATCTGTTCTTTTCCACCATAAACTACACAAGGAACATTTCCTTCCTCTCTTAGTTTTTTGGAATTCTGTTTACCAAGATTTGCTCTTTTATACCCTATAATCTCAATTGTTTCCATATTATTTAAATTTATCTGTTAATAAAAAGTGAGCTAGTAGATTCATTTTCATGAATTTTTCTAATAGCTTTTGCAATTAATCCTGCAATGGATAACACTTTTATTTTTTTATTCCTAAATTTTAGTGGAATACTATCAGTAACCACTAATTCATTTAAAGCGGAATCTTCTAAGTTTTCCTCAGCATTTCCACTTAAAACTGGATGAGAAATAAGTGCTCTAACTGAATTTGCTCCTTTTTCCATAATTACTTGCGATGCTTTTGATATTGTACCTCCAGTATCAATCAAGTCATCTATAATTATAACATCTTTCCCTTCAACATTACCAATTACTTGAACAGTTTTGACTTCGTTTGCTTTTTCTCGGTTCTTGTCACAAATAACAAATTCTGTATCAAAATATTTTGCATATTCCCTAACTCTTTCAGCTCCTCCAGCATCTGGTGAAGCAAAAATTAAGTTTTTTAAATTTAATTTTTTAACATAAGGAACAAATACAGAACTTCCGTTTAAGTGATCAAGTGGAATATCAAAGAAACCCTGAATTTGTCCTGCATGAAGATCACATGAAACTATTCTAGATGCACCAGATGCCGTAAGTAAATTGGCAAGTAATTTTGCCGATACTGCTATTCTGGGTTTATCTTTTCTGTCCTGTCTAGCATACCCGTAATAAGGGATAACTACGTTAACAAATTTGGCACTAGCTCTTTTTGCAGCGTCAATCATTAAGAAAAGTTCAATAATATTATCGGAGCTGTCTACTGTTGATTGAACTATATATACATCAGAACCTCTGACTGTTTCGGTATATCTAAAGCTTAGTTCACCATCACTAAATTTACCTAGCTTTCCTTTACCAAGAGGTTTTCCGAACTCAGAAGCAATTTTTTTTGCTAATTCGATGGAACCACTTCCAGCAAAAATTTTAACTGTACTCATTTGAAAGTTTGAGTTGGCTCACTAGGGATCGAACCTAGACTCTTCTGGACCAAAACCAGACGTGTTGCCAGTTACACCATGAGCCAATATTGGCTACAAAATTAGATTTTATTTTTAATTTATTGAAATTAAAATCATGCATTTTCTTCAAGCCAGTTTCTTGCATTTTGAAAAGGTAAAATCCAAGGTGATATTTCATCTTCTCTATCACTTGGGTAATGAGCCCAGTTCCAAGAAAAAATAGATCTTTCAAGGTGTGGCATGATAGCAAGATGCCTTCCGTCATCAGAACAAACTGCAGCTGCAGAAAATTCAGAACCATTTGGGTTAGCAGGGTATTCATCGTAATGAAATTTAGCAGCGATATTGACCCTTTGATTTTTAAAATTAAATTTTCCCTCTCCATGTGCAGACCATATCCCTAAAGTAGAGCCCTCAAGGTTTTTTAGCATTATTGAGTTTGACTTAAGAATATCTATACTAGAGAAAACACATTCAAATTTATTCGAGGTATTATGTTCCATTTTAGGGTGTTTTTCCTCATGTTTAGGATAAATTAGATCTAATTCCATCATAAGTTGACAACCATTACAAACTCCAAGACTTAATGTATCTTCTCTGCTATAAAAGTCTTTAATAACTTTTCTTGCTTTTTTATTAAACTTAAAAGCCCCTGCCCAGCCTTTAGCAGAACCTAAAACATCAGAGTTAGAAAATCCGCCAGGGAATACTAACATGTTTATATCTTCTAAATTTTCTCTTCCAGAGACTAGGTCTGTCATGTGCACATCCTTTACTTTAAACCCACAAAGATTTAACATATACGCCATCTCTCTTTCACTATTAATTCCTTTCTCTCTAATTACTGCAGCTTTAATATCTTTTTTAAAGTTGTTTTTTGGAATTTCTCCATTAAAATTTGAAGGAAATTTGAATTTTAAAGATTGATTTTTATAATTTTCAAATCTCTCTAAACTCTTATTATTTGAGGTTTGTTGAGAATCCATCAAAAATGAGTTTTTATACCAAACATCTCTAAAATGATCCAAATCAAGACTTAAAAATTTATTTCTGAATTCTATATTAAGTTTTCTTTCATCTATTGTATTACCAATTGAGATGAAATCAATATTATTCTTAACTAATTTTTCTTTACCTATTTTGTTTGTTTGAATAAATATGCCTGGAGATTCATTAAATAAAATTTTTAGTAAATCATCTTCATTAAATTCATCTAGATTAATAGAAATTCCACCCTTAGAATTAGGGAAGTTCATTTCAAGAAGAGTAGTTATTAGACCACCAGAGGACACATCATGACCAGAGAAAATATTTTTTGATGATATAAGTTCCTGAATAGTTTTGAAGATATTTTTTATTTCTTCAGCAGATTTTGTTTCTGCAACATTATTACCTACACTTGAAAGAGTTTGGAAAAATGCAGATCCTGTCAAATTTAAATCTTCACAGAAATTAATATAAATTAATTCTAATTCTTTATCTAAAACAATATTTGGTTTAATTACATGATTTATATCCGAAACCTCAGATACTGCTGATATTATCACGGTTCCTGGGGAAAGAACTTTTAAGCCATTACTATATTTCTGGGTCATAGATAAAGAGTCTTTTCCTGTTGGCACATTTACTCCAATTTCAATTGCAAAATCACTAATTGATTTAACTGCATTATAAAGTCTTGTATTTTCTCCAGGATTATTAGCAGGCCACATCCAGTTTGCACTCAAAGAAATATTAGACAATCCATTATGAATAGGAGCCCAAATAATATTAGTTAAGGCCTTAAGAATAGAATACTTAGATCCAATTTTTTCATCAGCAATAGATACAATTGGTGAAAACCCAACGGTGGTTGCAATACCCTTATTTGATGAAAAATCTAATGCCATTATTCCTAAATTATTTAATGGTAATTGAATTTCACCGACTGCTTGTTGTAAAGCAACTCTTCCTGTAACACATCTATCAACTTTATTGGTAAGCCAGTCTTTGCAAGAAACAGACTCGAGAGATAGGACATTCTCAAGATATTTAATAAATAAGTTTTGGTAGTATTTAGGTTCTTTTAAATCAATTTGAATTGTTTTGTCGTTTATTACTGTCTTAGGAGAAGAACCAAAGAAATCTTCTAAATTTAGGTCTATAGGATTTATATTTTCTTTTCCTTTAAAAACTAATTTCTTGTTTTCTTTAACATATCCAACATGGAATATTGGAGCTCTTTCTCTTTCAGCAATATTTTTAATTTTATTGAAGTCTTCTTTTTTTATAACTAAGCCCATTCTTTCTTGTGACTCATTACCAATAATCTCTTTTTCAGATAGAGTAGGGTCTCCAACAGGCAGATTATTAATGTTTATTTCTCCACCAGTTTCTTCTAATAGTTCAGAAAGGCAGTTGAGGTGTCCTCCTGCTCCATGATCATGAATTGAAAGAATAGGATTATCTATTTCCTCCGCTAAAGCTCTAATTACATTTGAAACTCTTTTCTGCATCTCTGGATTTGATCTTTGAACCGCATTTAGTTCAATATTATTTTTGAATTCACCGGTGTTAACAGAGGATACAGCTCCTCCTCCCATACCGATCCTGTAATTATCTCCACCTAGTACAACTACATAATCTCCTTCCTTAATTTTCTTCTTTTTTGATTCATTTTCTTTTCCAAAACCAATACCTCCTGCCAGCATTATAACTTTGTCATAACCTAAATTGATATTATTTTCAGAATGCTCAAAAGTAAGAACACTTCCATTAATTAATGGTTGACCAAATTTATTTCCATAATCACTAGCTCCATTTGAGGCTTTTATAAGTATATCTTTTGGGTTTTGGTATAGCCAATCTTTTTTAATTTGATTTTGCTCCCATTTTTTTGATTTGGAAGTTCTTGGGTATGATGTCATATATACTGCTGAGCCTGCGAGAGGAAAACTCGCTTGTCCACCTGCCATTCTATCTCTAATTTCACCACCTGAACCAGTTGCTGCACCACTAAATGGTTCTACTGTTGTAGGAAAGTTATGAGTTTCAGCTTTAAGAGAGATAGATGATTTTATTTTTCTTAATTTATAATAATCAGGGGTATCTTTTTTATCAGTAGTGAATAATTCAATATGAGGTCCGGTGATAAATGCTACATTATCTTTATATGCAGAGATTATATTTGATGGGTTTTCTTTGGAGGTTTTTTTTATCATTTGAAAAAGACTATTGTCCATTTTTTTTCCATCTAAAATAAATTCCCCATTAAATATTTTATGTCTACAGTGCTCTGAGTTAACTTGAGAAAACCCAAACACTTCACTATCTGTTAATTTTCTATTCAATCTTTTACTAACTTGATTTAAATAATCAATTTCATCATCACTCAATGCTAGTCCCTCATTCTTATTGTAGTGATCCAAATTATTAACAAATAAAACTTTTTCAGCTGTTTTAGTTACTTTAAAAATTTCTTGACCGGGGTCTAAATACTTTGACTCTGTCATTGGATCAAAAGAATTTTTATTTTTTTCTAATATTTCAATTCTTTCAATATAATTGATGCCTACATTTTTTGTAATTTCTACAGCATTTGTACTCCAAGGAGTAGTCATTTCTTTTACAGGACCAATGTAATTACCTTTTAAAATTGAATCTTTAGAATAAGATGCATTACCAAATAACCAACTAAGTATTTTTATATCATCTTTTACGAGTTTCTTTGAGTGCTCAACAGCAAAAAAATAATTAGATGATTTTTTAAAAAATGATATCATTTGAATTAGTAAGGAACAAAAATAATTTTTTTTACCACATATTTTTATCTCAAATCAAAAAATGAAAAAAAATTAAACATTTTTTATATGTTTGCGTTGGAAACTAAAAGTAATGATATAGTTTCCTTAGTTTTTTATGAGTATTAAGTTAAACATAGTTGAAAAAGCGGATTCACTTTTTAGGACTTTCGGTATAAGGGGTGTGACGGTAGATGATATTTGCAAAGCCTGTGGGATTTCAAAAAAAACAATATATAAGCATTATTCTGATAAATATGCACTCGCAAATAAATCTTTAGAATATCATTACGATAAACTTTTTAAAGAAATTAACTCAATAGTTAAGAATTCATCAAATGCCATTGAGACATTTTTTAAAATTTCCTTACACTTTCGAGAAACTTTAAATGACATTACTCCGTCTTTCGTACATGATTTAAAAAAATTTCATCCTGATCTTTATGAGATTCATCAAAACTCAAAAGAGAAACTTTTTGTTAAGTCATTAAAGAGTGTAATTAAAAACGGAAAAAAAGAAGGTTTAATTAGAAAAGAAATAAATGAAGATATTATACCAAAACTTAGAATTGAGATGATTGAAGCTGGTTTTAATCAAGATGTCTTTCCTCAAAAAAATTATAATTATATGGATATACAAATAATTTCTTTTGATCTCTTCCTAAGAGGTATAGTTACCCCGAAAGGACTTAAGATTTATGAGAAAACATTAAATACTCTTAAACCATGAAAAAAGCATTCATAATAATTTTTGTATTTATATCACACCTTTCATACTCACAGGATAGGAAACTTACACTTTCAGAGTGCATAGATTTAGCAATTGAAAATAATGAAAATCTAAAAAATTCTAAATTAGAAGAAAAGATATCTAAATCCTTATCAAAAGAATATTTATCGATTGGCTTTCCTCAAATTAATTTAGATGGTGGTTTAAAGTATAATCATGATGTTCCAAAGAGCTTGATAGATATAAGTCGATTTATGCCGGGTGTGCCTGAGGGTACCGAACAAGAAGTGCAATTTGGTCAGACATATGATGGAAGAGCAGATTTATTTATTAATCAAATGATATTTAATGGGTCATACTTCGTTGGATTATCTGCTGCAAAGGAACTAATTAGATTATCTGAAAAATTAACTAAAAGAAATGAAATCGATATTCATGAATCTGTTCAAAAAGCATATTACACTGTTTTAAATACTAGATCAAGAGTTAATTTAGTATTATCAAATCTTGACAGATTGTCTGTACTATTAGATGAAACTAAACAACTATATGAAAATGGTTTTATCGAAAAATTAGATGTAGATAGAATTCAAGTTGCTTATAATAACTTAAAAAGTGAAAAAATTAAAGCTGATAGGTTTTTTAAGTTGAGTAAAGAGGTTCTCAATTTTCAAATTGGATTGCCTGTAGGAACTCAAATCCAATTAGAAGGTGAACTTAATAGTAAAATTTTAGAAGACTTCAGTTATAGTTTAGATGATTTTGATTACACCAATAGAATTGAATATTCAATTTTACAAACTGATAAGAATTTAAAATTCTACGATCTTAAGAATAATAGATCTCAATATTTACCTCAGATTTATGCGAACTATAACTATGGTTATAACACATCTTCTTCAAATTATGATTTATTTTTTGAATCTAATAGATGGAAGAGTTTTGGAACTTTTGGTTTAAAAGTCCTTGTGCCAATTTTTGATGGATTTTTAAAGAGAAGTAAAATAAACCAATCAAAATATAAGATTGAACAGGTAGAAAATCAATTGTTATTTTTAGAAAGATCTATTAACCTTCAAATTAATCAGTCAATTTCAAATTATGAAAACACAAAGGAGTCTTTATCAATTTCAATGCAAAATCTTCAATTAGCTGAAAATGTATATAATGCGACTGAAAAAAAATTTAAAGAAGGTGTAGGATCAAATTTAGAATTAATTGATTCTAATAACTCCCTTAAAATTGCTCAGAATCAATACTTTAATTCATTATACGAATCAATTATAGCATCTATTGATATTAAAAAAACATTAGGAACACTATTAATAAATTAGATATGAGAAAAATATTATTACCACTTTTACTGTTTATTTTTTCTTGCGAAAACAATGACATTGAAAGTAAAAAAAAGAAACTTGATATTTTAAAAAATTCACTTGTTGAAACATATTCTGAAATTGAAATACTCGAAAAAGAAATAATTTTATTAGACTCAACTTTTATCCAAAAAAATTATGAGCTCGTAACTGTTTCAAAATTAAATAATGATCCATTCATTCATGAAATAGAATTAAGGGGTAATATCGAATCTAGAAAAAACGTTATTGTTGTTCCTGAAGTAGTAGGAAAATATACTTCAGTAAACGTAACTGAAGGTCAATTTGTAGAGAAAGGGACTACGCTAGCAAGGATAAATTCTGATGTTTTTGATAATAATCTTAATGAAATTAAATCAAATTTAGATTTACTTAAAACTATTTTTGAAAGGCAGGCTAACCTTTGGCAAAATAATATCGGTTCTGAAATAGATTATCTAAGAGCTAAATCAAATTATGAGTCAATTAAGAGTAGATACAATGCAACAAGACTACAGGTATCTAAATTTGAAGTAATTGCTCCTTTTTCTGGTATTGTTGACGAAGTTAATGTTAAAGTGGGGGAGATGGCTTCTCCAACTATTCCGTCATTTAGAATTCTAAATGAAAGTGAATACTTTCTTAGCGTAGATGTTTCTGAAAATTATATTAACTCCTTTTCTATACAAGACACAGTAAAGGTTATTTCAAACAATAAAGAAATTTATCTTTCAAAAATTATATCTATTTCAAAAGTTGTTAATCCTATTAATAGAACATTTAATGTTGGAATAGAAATCCCAAATGAATTACGTGAAGAAATTAAGCCGAATCAAATTCTTAATGCTTTATTGATTGATTATAAAAACAATAATTCTCTTTCTGTTTCCTCTAATATCATTTTTAATGATGAAAGAGGAAGCTACGTATTTATCATTAGTGATTTTGATGGGGAGATGATTGCAAGAAAAATCCCTGTTTTGACTGGGAAATCCTTCAAATATCAAACAGAAATACTATCTGGATTAATAGGAGATGAGCTTATAATTGATAAAGGATCAACTGAGGTTATGGATGGGTCTTATATAAAGATTAAAAATTAATATAAATGAATAATAAGGGTCAGGACAAAGTCATTAAACAGTTTGGTTTATCTAATTTTTCTCTGAAAAATAGAATAACTGTTGTATTAATCTTTATTTTATTGGTTGTTTTAGGTGTTGGTGCATACAATAACTTACCAAAAGAAAGCTATCCAGAAGTTGAGCAATCTACAGTATTTGTTGGTACACCTTATCCTGGTAATTCTCCAACAGATATTGAAAATTTGATAACCAGACCTATTGAAAAGGAGATAAATACCATATCAGAAATTAAAGAGATAAGATCAAATTCTATTCAAGGTTTTTCAACTATTGTTGCTGAGTTTGTTTCTGGAACTGATATAGAATATGCAAAATCCAAAATAAAAGATGCTGTAGATAAAGCTAAAATTAATTTACCTACAGATCTACCAAGAGAATCAGATGTATATGAAATAAGTTTTTCTGATTTTCCAGTTATGAGTGTTACATTATCTGGTGAATATTCAATTGAAAAGCTTGAATCATACGGTGAGATATTAAAAGATGAATTAGAAAAAATTTCAGATGTATCTAAAGTAGAAATTGCAGGAGTAGAAGAAAAAGAAATATCAATAATGGTTAATCCATTCGAATTAGAAGCTAGAAATTTATCTTTCTCCGATATTGAAAACGCCGTAAAGTATGAAAATATATCTGTTTCTGGAGGAAACTTATTAGAAAATGACATGAGGAGATCAGTTAGGTTAATTGGTGAATTTAAACAAATTGAAGACATTGAAAATATTATAATTTCTAATAGGAATGATAAGGTAGTCTTTCTAAAAGATATTGCTGAAATAAGATTTGGATACAAAGAAATTGAGAGCTACACCAGACTGTCAGGTAAGCCGGTGGTTTCAGTTGATGTTTCAAAAAGATCGGGTACAAATCTTCTTCTATTAAATGATAAGGTTAATGCTGCTATAGCGGAAGTAAAAAGTTTTATTCCAAATGACAT
>CENJ01071762.1_pt1 | contig 15893 bp, 18 predicted proteins | sample 356161 | NCBI WGS metagenome assembly CENJ01 (sample SAMEA2619531, study PRJEB7988) | marine metagenome | biome: marine biome (ENVO:00000447); feature: surface water layer (ENVO:00002042); material: "saline water (ENVO:00002010), including plankton (ENVO:xxxxxxxx)" | depth 5 m
AGTTGTGTTAATCCATCTAGTGGCGTTAATCCATCTAGTTTGGTTAATCCATCTAGTGGCGTTAATCCATCTAGTGGCGTTGATCCATCGAGTGGTATTAATCCATCTAGTGGTGTTAATCCATCTTGTTCTATTTACATCACATACTTTTTGTGGTTTAAATATTGTAGGAGCACACCAACATAATCTTCTTTTATCTTCATCAGCTGCTCCATTAGTCCAAGGTGGTTCATTGCAATACCAGTTATTTCCTGTTCTTGTAGAATTAGATAACACACATTGTCTTGTTAAAGCATTATATACGGGTGTCCTTTTACCGTGTATCCATTCCGTAGTATAACTATCACAAGTAGCATTAAATCTATGAAGAATTCCTCCAAAATCTGAACCTTCTAATTCAGGTAAATGAGCAAGATGTTGTTGTTTATCACAAGTCATATTATAATTTATACAAGCATCGGTACAACTCTGTGCTGGCTCACCCAAAACCCAAAAACCTTCATAAGGATCACCATATTTATAATCGTGACATTTACCCTTATAATAATAATAATTAATACCATCTGGCATCATTCGTCTTCTACAAACTTTACCCATCATGCCATAAACATTGCTGTAATTTATCAGTTTATATGTATAAGAAGGAGTTTGACCTGATAGTGATACATATGACCACAGTTTATAGTCTTCAGCAATAAACATTGAAAAATGAAGATTATTTCCGTATTTATCTACATATAATTTATAATTGTATGAATTTGTTGAAGAAGGATAACCTTTATACAAATAAGAAGAACTAGGAGTAGTTCCATAATCTAGCGTTTTTGTTATTTCTTCTCTATCACACTCCATCCGTCCATCACACACAACTGGTTCATCCCAATATCTTTTTATTGTTGCACCACCACTGGAAATATATGTTCCATATTTATAATACATAATAGTAGAAGAATCACAACTTTTACAAACACATTCTGTACCAATTTCTCTTGGGCAATAGATAACATTGTTTTTACATTCACGTTGTCCTGAGGATCTACAATTTAATATGAAACCTCCTCCCTTCTTTATATTTTGTGCGTAAACAACACTATTTTGGTATGCATCATGGCCGCTACCTTTTACTATAATTTTACAACTTTCTCTACCACATTTTAATACTGTATTATGGCAAATTCTTTCACCACCATTACAAGTAACTTCATATGATCCAACCCATTCATCACCTTTACATCCATCGTGACCTGTACATGTTTTTGTTAGTGCCGAATCACTTTGTACACATATAAATAAAAAAAGAAATATTCTAAATAAGAATATTCTACATCTCATAGTAATAAATAATAAATATACTTTATTATCTTTTAACTACAAATAAAAAATCCTTTAAGTATTAAAATTATAATATATATTTTTTATACTTAAGCAATTTTTATTTTCGGTTTTTTTGAGAATAATGGAATAATTTTTATTAGAAATCCTTTAAGTATAAAAATAGAAAAAAAGCTTTTTTAGTTTTTTATACTTAAGCAATTTTCATATTTTTTCAAAAGTATTTTCGAATTTCAATTTTTGGACAAATATTTTTGTCCAATTTTGCAAAAACGCAAAAAGTTCTTGAAAATATGTGAATATTTGACATTTTACTTGAATATGTAGGTAATTTACTATAAGATGTATAATATTTATGTAGGAAATTTATGGTAAGAAATAAAAGAACTAAAAAAACAGCACTAAAAATGATTTAGAAAAAAAATCTCATTATAAAATAAATGCTACAAAATGCTACACTTTTGCAACAAAAAGTTGCAAAAAAATATCATTGTGAAAAATGTGATTATTCAACGTCACGTAAAAGTTCTTATCAAAAACATTTAGCAACCCAGAAACATAAAATGCTACAAAATGCTACACATTTGCAACAAAAAGTTGCAAAAAAGAAAAAAAAGAAAGTATATTCTTATATTTGTGATCATTGTGGGAAAGGATATAAACATCATTCTAGTTTTTATCGTCACAAAAAACAACACGAGGAAAAAGAACAATTAGAAAAAGAAAAAAAAGAAATGCAAAAAATGATGGATTTATTAAATAAAAATCAAGAAAAGATGTTGGAAGTTATAGAAAAAACAAGTAAAAATAAACAAGTAAATATAACAAATAACACACATAATAATCAAAAGATATCTATAAATGTATTTTTAAATGAACACTGTAAAGGTGCTATGAATTTAACAGATTTTATACAAGATTTACAGGTAACATTACAAGATTTACAAACAACAAATCATTTAGGATATGTAAATGGATATACTAATTTACTTTTAAAAGGATTAAAAGAATTGCCTACAACGGAAAGACCAATACATTGTAGTGATCCAAAGAGACAAAATTTTTATGTTATGGAAGAAGGAGCATGGGAAAAGGATGATGGTGGGACTAAGGTAGAAAAAGCAATTAATAATATAACGATTAAGAAAATAAAAAAGTTACGTAATTGGGAAAATGAACATCCCAATTATGAAACAGATAAAGATTTATTATTAGAATGGCATGAAATGATACAAACCATAACAGGTTCTGTGGAAAAAGAAAAAAAAGAAAAAGACAAGAAAGAGATAATAAAACAAATAGGCGAAAATTTAAACATTAAAACAGCCATTGAAAGTCTAAAAAATGATTAATTATTTATTAGGATTATGAATTTGGAAAATTTCATCATCTTCTACGGTTCCTCTACCAATATCAGATTTTTTTGCTAATCGTTTAAGGGTTCCATCTTCAGCCATTTTTATAATTTGTTTATTGATACCCTGTTTATATGAATAAGGTAATGATTTTTTCATAGCAATAGCAACATTTGAAATAGGGAAATAATATGGTGATTTTTTGAGTTTATCATTATTTGGATCATTGCTTTGTTTATTTTGATATTTGCGATACATATTAGGTATTGGAGCAATACCACTGTATTCATTTGATTTACCTAGATAGAATTTTATTAAATTTCCTCTTACTTCTTCAGGACTAGCAGTATAAGCATCTTCTGCTGCTGCTGCCTTTACATCCATACCCATATCATCATTAGCATCGCCGGTACCACCGGTGTAAAATGATTTCTTTTCAGTTAACATTTTGTAAGGATAATTTAATGATTGCATAATATCAATTTGTGGGTTATAATCAAAACTTAGTATTTCTTTATCAGGAACAGTTTTTTTTGAAAATCTATTTTTGAAAATTTCGATAATACTAGCAATAACGTATATCAGAAATAAGAAACCAATTAAGGTGTAAATATATTTTAATATAATAACTTGTTGTGATTTAGGATTTGAAAATTGATCTGTTTTGTGTAAAAATGAAAAAGTAGCACTTAAGGTAAACATTAATAAAGTTCCAGTTAGATTTGTTTTTATTAATTTTTTGAATTCATCCTTAATAACAAAACTATTAATGGACAATGTAACGATAAAATAAACAGCTAAGAATTTTAATGTATTGGTAAGAAAAGCAACAATTTTATTGTAAACAGGTTCTTGATAATGCATAATATCAGATTTCAAGTAATAAAAAGGATAGGAAAAATCTACATATTGGTTAAATTTCGCATTTAATTGTGCATCACCCAAATAAATATCAATTTTGGAATCTTCTTTTGCCATATGTTTAAAAAAATCTTCTTCATCAATCATGTTTTGGTCCATCCAATCTGCCGTAGGGACATATTCATAATTAATACCTTCACGTTTTGCTATAGTTTCCCATATATCAACTAATAAACCAGTTTTTCTGGTATAACCTTCAGAATACATATCATCAGTTGTAGTGGTTAATGGCGAAGCATTAATAATACCAACTCTAATCATATATATATAATAAATATTTTAAAAAGAACCATGGCCGATATTATCAGAATATTTGTTAGCAATGTTTTTGGCTATATGTCCTTTTTTTATACCACGGAAATATAATATAGTTTTATTAATATCATCTTTAATAGGAATATCAGCATTAAATAAAAATACATTTGAATTCCATGATGTTGGTGTTATATCTAAATTAGGATAATTGTTTTTCTTTGATACATATTGTAGATTTTCAAAATTTCCACTTAAATCAACAGTGTTTTTTACTGGTTCATCACTATTTCGTCCCTTTAAAATATCAAAAGCAAAATAACTAAAAATACCTATAGTAATTAAGGTATTAAATAATTGAAATATAAATGTAGTGTTTGATTGATTTACTTTTTTTTGTTGAAACATAGCCAATGCGCTACTAATAGTAAATTTAAAAGCAGCTGTAAATGAGCGATCTTTTAATATAAAATAATGTAACATGCTAGAAACAACAACAAAAGAAAAGAAATACAATGTTAATTTCATGATAACATGTAAAGCAGCATATGATTTTTTATTAAATACGCCTTCGGCATTTTTGGATAAGAAAAATGGAGAAGAAGCCTGTACATTATAATTCATTTGAGAAAATTTATTTAAATTTCCTACTAAAATATCATATTCACCTTTTGATAATTTTTCAATAGCTTCAGCATGATTTTTACCGGCATCAATAAATCTATATTTTATTTTAAGGACATTTGCTATTTTTTTCCACATATCTACACCAATACCGGAAAACCGATTATCACTACCTGTTACTAAAAATGGTAATTTTCTTTCTCCGATAGCATTTCCCCAATTATCTAAAGATTTCTCTGATTTATCATTATTATTATCTTTTATGGAAAATGGAGCATCAGTGCTATTACTTAATACACCTACTTTATAAAGCATTATATATTATATAATGATTATAAATTTATCGTTTTTTAGATTTTCTTGATTGTTTTTTCTTTTTCTTTTTTACAGGAACAGGAATACATGTTTTTCTACGGGTAAAACGTTTTTTACGAATAAATCGTTTCTTTTTCTTTTTATTACTAGCACCGCCTTCTTTTGTTTCATCGTCACTAATATATTGTTTTTCTTCTTGTGCTCTCTGTCTTTCCCATTCCCGACGTGTTCTTCTATCATTACTACATTCTGGACACATGGAATATCCATCGTCATCGTCCTCCCAACCTTCAGGCATACCATCTCCTTCTCTTTCATCCATTCTACCACAAATGGTGCATGTATAGTAGTTGTCTTGGCATTGTTCACAATATTCTCTTCCTGATTCATCCATAGTCCAACCATCTGGATAATCATCAGAAGGTCCACGTATTTCATTCCCACAATCGGAACATTGCCACATTCTGGTCCCAGGAAGGCCACAATCATCGCAATACCAATGCGCATCAAAATTATCTCTATCTCCTTGTTCTGTATCAAGAGCCCAACCAGCATCACTAAGTGCGGTTCGAATTTCAGGATTGCCCCAGTCAGCATCGAAGTATTGATTATCACCACATTCTTCGCATGTAACAGTTAAAGTATTACCACTGTTCATAGATGAATACGATGTTGCACTTGAACCTGATGAAATAGGTGATTGATTTTGGCTGTATGATGGACTCCGTGGACGATATCCTCTAGCATCATTCCATTCCCTATCCGCTTGTTCACGCATTCTACTTACTAATGTTGTTAGGTCTCTTGTCATGTGTTGTCCTTCATCGCTTTGTTGTAATTGTCGCGGCACTCTTTCCCTTAATCTATCTATAACACGTTGGTTGAAATCTGCTATACTTTGAGCATTGTTATTATTTTCAGCATAAGCAATAATACTATCAGGTTCTTCACAGGAACCATAAAAACTTTGTCTATTTCTAATATCTCTCTCCATTCGTTGTAAATTAGCAGAATTAACACCCTCACTATCACCGGGTATTTGATTAAGTCTGACATTATGTCTAGTTGATTCATCTACATTAAAATTTAAATCTTGTAAAGAATTACTTTCTTTTACTTTTTTTTCAGCATAAAAAACCCAAGAGCATAAACTAGAATTAATTTTAGTTGTACAATGATCAAGACCAAAAATAGTATTAAGGAATTTTTTTCCCATTGTAAACAAAAGATTTTCATTTTGCGACATATCAATAGTTTCAAGGAATCTCAAAAAATATGTAATAACATGTGTTATTTGTCTTATAATATCTCTTTTTGCGTTAAACCTCAAGCAATCTTCTAATTTCCATTCAGCTAATTGGGCACGTTTTCTAGCTTCATGATCCTTAAATTTTTTAATGAATTCAGGGTCAGTATATGAACCAAAAGCATAACCTTCGTAATCAAGTTCTTGAGATGGTGATGCAACACTTTCAAATAGTTGAGCAATAATATGTTCTTTTACTTCTTTATTAGATACATCATAATCTTTTTGGATTTGATATAAAGGTGTATGGTGTCTTTCAAATTCTTCCATAACACCTCTCCATATATAATCTGGATCTCTAGGTGAATATTCAATTTTACTTGAATCTTTAAATTTTTCTACAATATTACCAAGTACATATTCTAGATGTTTTAATTCACGGTGATATTCTTTACGATGGACGGTTTCTATAAAAAGAACATTAAATAAATTTTTCTTTTTACCAGTCCCTTTAATTTCAATTGAATTAGAAAAAAAGATATCAAATAAATCAATAATTAATTTTTGAAATTTTAAAGCAACCGTTTGAAAAGCTAAGTATTTTTCTTTTCGTTTGTTTTCTTCTTTTATAGCTAGACTTTCTTTTATAGTATTTTCAATCGCTGCTGGATTATCAATAGAAATATTATCGGGAAAAATATAGAATATATCACTTTCATAAATTACATCATAATTACGATAAAAGATATTAGCCTCATATTCTTTATGACTAATCGTACGTTCGCCTCGAATCTTGAGTTTTCCTTCAACAGCATATAAATGTGGGTTTAAATCATTACTAGATTTTTGTAATATTCCTATATAATAGTCGAAAATTACATTTGTATCCCAATATGGTTTGTATAATACAAGGGTTTTGCCATATTTTACATAATCATTTTGTAATTCAACAGCAAATTGTTCACTATTACGATGGAGATTATAATTTTCACTGAAGTAAGTTGCCCAATTATTATATCTTGAAACAAATGTAATATCATCCATTAAAACTTTTTTTTCGTTTTTTGGTGTTTCCATATAAGATGAAGGTGACCACTCATCTTTTGTTATAAAAATATAAGTTTTTTCATCTAGATCATCATGATCATTTGTTACTGTTTCCATATTGCTTACTTTATAAATAGTATTATCGTTTTTTATTTTAACTTTATCACCGCTTAAAACACGATAATCAGGAGGTTTCCAATCTTGATTAGTTCCATCATAATGTCCTTTGCTATTGTCATCTGTTAAATCAAAATCATTTTTAAGATCACTAATTGGTAAAATTTTATTTAAAAATCTACCACCAGTATTACGAGCGTTCGGATTATGTGGTAACAAATAACCTAATTCGTTAGGATCTGAAACTTGATTATCTTTATATATTGCTGAATTACCAGCATTTAATGTAACATATATTAATTCAGAAGGTTTTACAGTTTCATAAATAAGATTTTCACTATGTATAAATTTTTGTACAACAACACTGTCAACGCTGCTAATGCTGTTCCCATCCTCATTTAATATCCTGACAACCTTGCTATGAACAACAATCCAAAATGGGTTTTTTTCTTCTTTTGGTGCGTTCGCTAGTTTTACGACATTACCGTATCTAATTTTAATATCGCGTTGGCCCTCGCCAAAATAAAACGATGATTTATCATCGGCTTTCATTTGTAGATCAATATATCTAAGACGAGAATCAAGTGAATCATATGGGTCATAATGATGTTCTTTAATGTTTCGCAAATATATATTTCTAGTTTTATTTATATTAAAAAAATATTGCGTTACAAGATAATCTTGTTCATCCCCATCAAAATCTTCATCAATAACGCCATATACAATATCTCCAGAATCAGTAACAGCTTTAACATGGCCGTCAATGACAATATCTTCGCGATGGAATACTTTATCAGGTCTTTCAGTATATCCAGCAATATATTCTTCACCAATTTCATCATCATAGCCATTAAATGTATACCTAGGTGGACCAACTGTCCATAAATAACCATTTTCTTGTGTAGGTGGTAATAATTCTTGTTTGATATAATTAATATGTAATCCGGATTCTTTACCGTGTCTTCCATCATACCAATCCCAATATATTGCTATATTTTCTCCTTCATCAGTTAATGTAACATATCTACCTTCTTCAAAACGATTATTTCGTATATACTCATAACCTAGTTTCACTCCCATATCGTCATCTCTATCATCCCAATATTCATCAATACCTAATCGTACTCCTGCGTCTTCTAATGATTCAGGATTATTTTCAGTGTATTCAGGTTGTATTGCGGGATTTTCTTGTCTATTAGGACCACCAGGGCCAAATTCTTCATCAGGTTGCATAGCCATATCATAATCAACAACAGCAACAACTTCTTGTTCTATTTCATTATTATTTTCACTCATTTATTACTATATAAATAGTTAATATTATATAGTAATTTAAAAATTTGCATTTCTGGCAAGTTTAGCACCAACATATTTTGTGGCAATAATTTCATGAATTCTAGAATTTTGATTTTCTTGTAGTTTTTGATTTATTTTACTTAAAACAGGAGATTTTTTTTGTATTGGAAATGCGAGAACTTCCAGTCCTAAATCACCCTTAACTATTTCTAAATTGTCATATCTTTTATCGCCATTATCTAAATAATGTTTTAAATAAGCTTCTTGTTCAACAACACCAGCATATTCAGAAGGATCTTGTAAATATTCATCTAATTTTAAATCTTTCCCAGGTTTAACTTTTTTAGGGTCAACAAATACTTGTTTTGGAACAGCTTTAAGTTTTCTTGAAACTTCTAATGGTGTGGATTCAAATTCAACAACAACTTTTTTATTTTTAATGTATTGTTTAGGATCGATGGTTTCTTCAGTTGGATACATAATAGTTTTAAATGACTTTAAAATAAATAATATACCCAAAATAATAATTAATACATTGACAAATTTTAAGAATGAGTGCTCTTTCGTTTTAGGTAATTTAGATATTTTACCCGAAATTATATTTAAAATAGTATTTTTAAGGGCACTCATAAATGGTGTTTTTTTCAATATTTGTGTAAAAACGGAATTAAATGTAGTTAAAATAAATGTAAGAATAAATATAACAGCAATTAATTTTACTATTTCCATAGTAACTTCTTTATCGCCACTAGATTTTTGTTTTAGTAATGATACATTAGATAAAAACCAAGGGTAAGTAAAATCAACTTTTTCAAATCTACTTTCATTCATACTGATAGGTCCAATTAATATATCATAAAGTCCATCTCTTAAATCATCAATAGCTAGTTCTAAATCATCCTCAGCTTTAATATAATAAAAATCGATATCTAAATCTTTAGCTACACGCTCCCAAATATCGATGGCAATGCCAGAATATTTATTTCCTTCTTTAATGACAAAAGGAGCAGCATTACTGGTTCCTGTATATACGCCTACTTTCATATATATAAAGTAAATAATATATTTGTGTGCTAAATAAATATATTTTTATATTATATATGGCTTCAGGAGAATATAATCATATTCAAATGTTAACATTTTTATTTGGTGGTATTGCTTTATCGGCGTTAATAGTAAAAATAGTATATATAAAAATGGATGAATATGCTACCAACCAACAAAAACAAAAATCATTGGGTTCAGGTTGGAAAGTAATTCGTCCAGAATTAACACAAGAAGAAGTAAGTAAATTATTACTTAATATAGAAGAATTTAATGAGACATGGAGTAATTTAAATTCTGATTTTATAGCCGGCGATAAAAATGCCAAAGGTGATTTTACTAAACAATTTAATGATTTGTATAAGAGTTATTTGGAATTGATGTTAAAATCAGAAAGCATAATAAATGACCAAGCAGATGGGTTAGCACCTAAAAATTTAAAAACAAAACAATTAAAAAATTATTTGGAGAGATTGAAAAGTAAAAAGCAAAGTATAGATATATTGAAAGAAGATATACAAATGCAAGAACAATCTACACAATCTGGTTCATTAAATTTCCTTACAATAGCAAATGCTATATTTTTACCAATGGGTGCGATGATAGGTTTTTTTGGTATGAATTTTTCAGGAATGGACAAGGATGGTGCTTTTGCTTCGTTCTTAGGACCAAAAGCAACAGTAAAACAAGCCCATTTAATGATGTGGGGTGCTTTATTAGTTGTGGCAGTAATAGTAGCAATAGTTCTTAAATATTACTTTATGCAAGGTGCTGTATCAAATTTCCAAACAATGGGTGATAGTTCTGGTGAAATAATGGCATATGATGAAAATAATGAGAAATATTACAATTATTAATTATGTTATTAATTTTATATAAATTAATAATATAATGGGGTTAGCAATATCACTAATGATTCATAATTACTATGAATATAAACAAGAAGAAAAAATGTTTAAAAATTTTAGTTATATAGAACTGCCTGGCGAATTAATTAGTAAATTGGATAAAAAAGATAAACAAATTATATTTAACAATAGTATAAATGGGTAATATTTTGTCTAAATTTATAGAATGTTTTTGCTGTTGTTGTGCTCCGTGTATTAAACGACATTGCAATCTTTTAGAAAAACCGAATCCAGAATTTTATATACAAACAGATATAGATGATGATATAATAGATTATGATACAATATAATTAAAATATTGTTAAATAATATATGCCACATCATGTAAAATGGCCATTATATGCTGCTTCTGGTGGAATAATTTATGGTATTTATCAATTATTAGTAAAACATATATTAAATAAAGGTATGACAGTACCAGATTTGTTAGCATGGTTAGGAATTATTTATGGATTAGGAGGTTTAATATATTTAATTTACAATAATAAATTAAAAAATATTACAAAAAAAAGGTATGAGTTACTAACATTATGTGTCGTTGTATTGTTAGTACACGTTCTAGGAGATTATTGTTTTAATAAAGGTTTAAAATTTTCACCAAATCCTGGTTATGTAACAGCATTTATGAGTTTGACTATTGTATTTGTTTATTTGACATCATTATATTATTTTAAAAGCGCAAAATTTGAGTGGGGACCATTTATAGGGATATTACTTATTTGTGGTGGTATATTATTATTGACATTAACTTGTGATTATACATTTGATGAAGCCCCAAAGATAGAAAAACCAAAAATGAAGTCTGGAAATATATTGAAATATGCTGGCGAAGCTAATTAAATTTCAGAACCATAATACCATGCGGCTTCTTCTTCTTCATATTGCATTTCTCTATAACAATCAGAACAAACGGTAGTATTATTTTTAGATAATTGTCTACGACACCATCCACAAGAATTAAAAGACATAATATATCGCATTAGGTCATCATTTTCTAAAACTTGTCTAGTATGTATAGGTAAATATGTATATATATGTCCAACAACATCTTCTGGTAAATTATTAGCGGCAGAACTATTATGAAATAAGTAAAGAATATTACGCGACATTATTAAATATATTAAGTAAGGAATTCTTAATATATTTTCAAACTTTTAAAAAAGAACTGAAAAAAAAGAACTTATTGGGGTTCATTGAAAAGTTCATTATAAAAATTTTTTAATACAATAAATTGGAATTTAGATACAGACATTATTTTTGGTGTAGATTTTTCAATAGCATACTCATATAATGTATCACCTAATTGAGACCATAAATTACCATATTCGGAAATATTTAATCGTAATTCAAGTTTTAAAGCTTCTTTTCTAGATAGTTCTAGGGAATTTTTTGAAGAATCTTGAACAATCATATAATAAAATAACGATATTAATTGTTAAATTGATTTCGAGGGAAAGAATATTTTTGAAAGATTTTGTTAATAATCGCCAGGTTATTTTTAAGATATGGAAACTCATGGTTCAAAATATAATATATAGAAGAAGAATGAACAGATGGGGTATGATCACGTATTTTAATATTATACGATATATGGTTTACGATTTCTCGAATATAGATGCTGAATAATGCGAAATAAGTGCCCGACATAACATATTTTTCATCATATAGTTGATTATTGACAACATCTATTTTTTTAAATGTGATTTTATTATGATTTTCAAATAAATTTCCCATTGTCCAGAACGGTGTTGTTAAAGGATGACTAATAATCCATTGATCTAGATTTGTTTTAAGGGGAAAATAGGCATCGCAAGTTATTTTTTCTACGGTTTTCATAAAATCCTTAAATAATTTCTTATTGCCATTTTTCAATAAATAGAAGTAAACTTTTGGTTCTTTATAAACAGATTGGCACAAATCACAATCAGCACTAAAAGAGTGAGTGCCGCGATAACATCCAGTATATTGTTCAATCTTGATTTTTATATTATTTTCAATGGGTTGTAAAAATCCGGCAATATTTCGTAAAACATTATCAGGAAAATATATTTCTGATTGTAATAGATTCATGTAGTTAATAATAATTAGAGTAAAGTGTTTAAATGACTTTGAAAATGGTTTAAGAAAGCCTTTGCCGCACATTACAAGTATTTTACAGTGTGGAACTATGAAGCAAAATTAATTAGATTGAAATAATTATTCAATTATATTAGCGTAAACAATTGGTTCAACATTACCATAACTAATTTTATAACCCCACCATCCTTTCTTTTTATAAGCACCAATTTTTTTATTTAAGAATTCATATAATTCCTGTCCTTTTGGTCTATTATTACCATGATTTTTAGTAAACCAATGCGTGAAATCATCAAATACTTCTTGCTTTCCTATTGACATATATTCAATATCAACTTTAATAATTCTTTCCTCACAAAATCTGTAAAATATTTCTTGTTTTGCAACTTTTAATTCATCTTGGATTTTGGTTTCTTCTTCTTCTGCCCTTTTAATTTCTGCCTCTAAAATGGCTGTTTGTTCCTGAATTTTTATCCGGTTTTCTTCTAATTTATTATATTTTTTTTGTAATTTTTTGTTTTCTTTTTTGCTTTCTTTTAATTTTTGTGGTTGTTCATTTATTTTTATCATTAAATTATTTATATCCATGTGATGTATTCTATCTAATAAAATTCTATTCGTATTCATATTCGAAACATTTATGAATCTGTATTTACTTTCAATTTTATTTATATTAAATAATATTGACAATATATAATGGAATTGAAAGAGAAAATAATAAATCTAGCATTTAGTATTTTATTAACATTTTATTTATTAATGTTTTTAACGAATAAACTGAAAACAATAATAGATATTGTATTTGGTATAATAGCTATATTTATATCTTATATTTTACTATTTTCTGACAAAGCTAATCTTGTAACAATAAGTCATTCCATATTTGTATTATATTTATTAGGTATTTCAATACTATCAAAAAATCTAAATATATTAATATTCAATATAATTATATTAATAGTTACAATAATAACAAAAATATATTTTGAAGAATGTATTTTATATGTAAAACATCCAAATAATAAAGCAGAAGAATGGTGTTATGGAAGAGGTGAATGGTGTATTAACACATTTGAAAAAATAAGATTTTTACTAGGAACACCTGGAGCTTTCGAAGTAATGCTGATAATAAGTATTTATAGATTGTATAAATTAATTAGATTAAAATAATTTTTATTAAGGATATAATTTTGAATATTCTTTTATTCTGTCATGATAAATTTTATAAGCGTTTGCATGAGCTGGATTAGTGTTATCTTTACAGTATGTTGCGCAAAAAAAATATATTTTATTCCATCGTTGAGAAACAATTTCAGGGGCGCTATGAGCTACTGTATCCTTCATTTTATTAAACGATATAACAAATTCCGGTTCATTTTTAAATTCATTTTTTAACAAATCAATCGTATTAAGAATATATTGTGTTTTACTTATTTTATTCATAATATAAATAAAATAAGTTTTTTTTATTTAACTTGTTTATCAAAACACTTTTTGTAAACATTTTCATAAATTTGAATATTGCGTTCTAGTTTTTTTTCATCATATTGGTTCTGTGGGTTTGTAACATATAATAAAGTAAGTTGTTTAACACAGCTACATAATTTAGCATTACATTTTTTCAAGTCTGTCATTTTTAACCATCTAATGTGTGTAGCGACTGTTCCATACATATTATACTATAAAAATAGTTTATATTTTTATATCAATTTAAAATTGTGGCATTTCTTCTGTAGGTTTGCGTCCAGTTGAGCGTTGAACATGAACAACCATCCATTTGCCATTAACTTTTTGCAAAACGCTAGTCAAAACAGCAATATCATCATTTTCAGTACCTTTATAGTTAAATTTTCCGTGTGTAGTATAGCAAACATAAGCAGTATCACCAATAACATTAAGTTTATTAATAGAAACAAGTTCATTTGATTGAACATTAACATCTGCATTGTTCATCATATCATTCCAGCCTTTTTTATTTAAAGGATTTCCAGATGGACGAACAAAAACACAATCATCGTGCATATGTTTCATACCAATATTATGATCTTTATGGCACATATCTACAATAACGTCCCTAACTTTATCTTCTTCAGTTTTCATAACCATTTCTTGAATAGGTGTAATTTCTGGAGGACATGCTACAAGTGTTCCTAACAAATCAAATGTTCCATCTTCATGTCTGTGTTGAACATAACTTTCTTGACTTTCTTTACTATCCCAACGTTGCCAAATAACAATTTTATTGGTATTTTCACGCGATTCGTACATTTCAATCGATTGACATCCTTTCCAACCTCTTGTAACACTCAATCCAGTTTCTCCGTTAGCAAATTCAATGAATTTGTTTTTAGCTTCTTGGTCTTTTAAAGTAAAGACAGCGCATACTTTGTATGATCCTTGTTCGGACATTATGTTAATTTATTTCAAAATATCTTTAATATCATTTTCAAATAAATATTAATTATTAAATTATTTAGATATAGTATATGGTATCAAAAAAAAAGAATAGTATAACAGAAAAGTATTCAATAATATTAAAAATAATTGGGTTTAGCATGTTAGCGATAGCAGGATATATGGATTTGACAAATAGTAATAATACATTATTGACGGATCCATTTACATTAGGTGCTGGTATCATGGTTATTGCGTCTATAATGATGTTAATTAAACCTGGAGTTAATTACGGTCATACAGCTTTATTTTTCTTTATAATTGCCAAAATCATTGCCCAATATACTCATTCAAAGCATTATGATTTTTGGGGACATGTAAAACATTAAATATACATATATTAATTTCTATGTTAATATATATATATATACAATATGCCAAGATTTAGGCCTCCAAAAAAAACTAGAAAAAACACACCATCACCACCGCGTAGTAATAGAACAAGAAGGATTCGTTCGCCAAATTTCGTAACAAGAATTGCGTCAACTATATTTGATCCATTTTTACCAAATAATTATAGGTTTGTTAGAAGAAGTAGATCACCTACAAGAAAAAAAAAACAAAGAAGTAACCGTGAAACAAGAAAACGTATTAGACGCGTAAAACGTGTATGTGGACGTTTATGTAGACAAAGATCTCTAACTCCAACACCTTCTCCGGAAAACTCTACAACACCTCAATCACCACGAGGATTTAAGAAAAAAGAGTCGAGACCATATAGAAAGGTAAACAGCTCAAAACAGGAGTGGAAGAGGAGAAATAACAATAATAACAACTATTACAATAATAACAACTATTACAATAATAACAACAATGATGACGAAGATTTCATGTTTGATAGGGATAAATCAAAAATGAATAAGGAAAGGAAAGCAAATAATTATAGCAAGAGGGGAGATGGTACAA